>VOFI01000690.1_pt1 | contig 14001 bp, 17 predicted proteins | sample 5384131 | NCBI WGS metagenome assembly VOFI01 (sample SAMN12384728, study PRJNA508395) | human gut metagenome | isolation source: healthy gut H | host: Homo sapiens
CCTTCGGGTGCATTCCGGTTTACACCGGCCGTTACGGCTTGAGCTCCAAGGATACCACTCCTGCTCAGATCATCGCCGTGTACCGCAACATGGAGACCGATACTCCCAAGAAGCGCTTCACCATTGGCATTGTGGACGATGTGACCCATCTGTCCCTGGAGGAGAAGGAGAACCCGGACACTACTCCCGCCGGAACCCACTCCTGTAAATTCTGGGGCCTGGGTGCGGACGGCACCGTAGGCGCGAACAAGAACTCCATCAAGATCATCGGCGACCATACCGACATGTATGCACAGGGCTACTTCGCCTACGACTCCAAGAAGTCCGGCGGCGTGACTGTATCCCACCTGCGTTTCGGTCATAAGCCGATCAAATCCACTTATTATATCAGCAAGGCTGACTTCGTAGCCTGCCACAACCCCTCTTATGTAGACAAGTATGACATTGTCGAGGATCTGAAGAAGGGCGGAAACTTCCTTCTGAACTGTCCCTGGGATGTGGAGGAGCTGGATAAGAGGCTGCCCGGCAAGATGAAGAAGTTCATCGCAGACAACGATATTAACCTGTATACCATCGACGGTATCAAGATCGGTAAGGAAATCGGTCTGGGAGGCCGCATCAATACCATTCTCCAGGCCGCGTTCTTTAAAATCGCCAACATCATTCCCGAGGCTGACGCCGTTCAGTATATGAAGGACGCCGCTACCAAGTCCTATTCCAAGAAGGGCGAGAAGATCGTCGCCATGAACCACGCCGCCATCGAAAGAGGCGTCAGCGACGTTCATAAGGTAGAGGTTCCCGCCTCCTGGAAGGACGCCTGCGCCTGCGACGAGAAGAAGCTGGTTACCACCGACAGAAAGGATCTGGAGCAGTATGTCAACAACGTGCTGAACCCGGTCAACGCCTATCAGGGCAACAAGCTGCCGGTTTCCACCTTTATGCCTCATGTGGACGGACGGCGCTCCTCAGGGCTCTTCCGCCTTTGAAAAGCGCGGTATCGCGGTAGATGTTCCCGAGTGGAATCCGCAGAACTGCATTCAGTGCAACTTCTGCTCTTATGTATGTCCCCATGCCGTTATCCGTCCGGTGGCTATGACCGCCGATGAGCTGGCCGCCGCTCCCGAGGGCACTAAGTCCAAGGATATGACCGGCGTACCCGGCATGAAGTTTGTTATGACCATTTCCACCCTGGACTGCACCGGCTGCGGTTCCTGCGCTCAGGTATGCCCGGGCATGAAGGGTGAGAAGGCTCTGGTTATGAAGCCCATCGATACACAGCGTCCCGGCCAGAAGGTCTTTGATTACGGCCGTACTGCCTGAACGAGAAGCCCGAGGTTGCCGCCAAGTTCAAGGAAACCACCGTTAAGGGCAGCCAGTTCAGCCAGCCGTTGCTGGAGTTCTCCGGCGCCTGCGCCGGCTGCGGCGAGACTCCTTACGCCAAGCTGGCTACCCAGCTGTTTGGCGACAGAATGTTTATCGCCAACGCTACCGGCTGTTCCTCCATTTGGGGCGGCTCCGCGCCTGCGACTCCTTATACGGTAAATAAGAAGGGCCATGGCCCGGCCTTGGCAGAACTCTGTTCGAGGATAATGCCGAGTTCGGTTTCGGTATGGCTCTGGGTCAGAAGGCTGTCCGCGGCAGACTGGCTGAATATGTCAACGAGATCGCCGCAAAGACCGACGACGAGGCCATGAAGAAGGCTTGCGCTGAGTATATTGATACCTTTAACGATTCCGGCGCTAACCGGGTTGCTGCCGACGCTCTGATCGCTGAGCTGGAAATGGCCTCCGCTTATGACTGCGAGGTCGGCCAGCTTGCAAAGAAGACCCTGGCCGACAAGGACTTCCTGGCGAAGAAATCCATGTGGATCTTCGGCGGAGACGGCTGGGCCTATGATATCGGCTTCGGCGGCCTGGATCACGTCATCGCTTCCGGTGAGAACGTCAACATCCTGGTGTTCGACACCGAGGTTTACTCCAACACCGGCGGACAGGCCTCCAAGGCTACTCCGGTTGGTTCCGTCGCTCAGTTCGCCGCTGCCGGTAAGGCTACCAAGAAAAAGGATCTGGCCGGCATCGCTATGAGCTATGGCTATGTATACGTTGCCCAGGTGGCTATGGGCGCTGACTACAATCAGTGCATCAAGGCCTTTACCGAGGCGGAAAGCTACAATGGTCCTTCTATCATTATCGCTTACGCTCCTTGCATCAACCATGGTATCAAGGGCGGCATGGGTGTCTCCCAGGCGGAAGAGAAGAAGGCAGTAGCCGCCGGCTACTGGCACAACTTCCGCTTCGATCCCCGCAAGGCTGACAACGGTGAGAATCCGTTCACTCTGGACAGCAAGGCTCCGACCGCCAGCTACCGCGACTTCATCATGGGCGAGGTTCGTTACAACTCCTTGACCCGCGCTTTCCCGGAGAGAGCAGAAAAGCTCTTCGAAAAGGCGGAGAAGGCCGCTGCTGACCGTTACGAGCATCTGGTCAGACTGCAGGAAGTTTACGGCGAGAAATAAGCTTGCCCGATAAACAGAAAGCGAAGATTTTCAAAACAAAAGCGCTTCCGGAAATGGCAGTAGCCCATAAGGAAACATTGCAAAACTTATGACTTATGCCAGGTAAACGGAAAAAAAAAATGCTATGCAAAAGGTTCGCCGATTGCATAGCATTTTTTGTTTTTCAAATTATTAGAAAATTAAATTACAAATGCCTTTGAAGCATTAGAAGAAATAGAAACGAGTATTTGCGATAGACTCTCCGGCACATTATACTATAAGCAACTAATAGACTGGAGAAAGAGATGCTATGAAAATCATGGTTTTTGAAGGAAGCCCAAATAAGAGAGGTTCCTCTAACTTATTGACAACAGAATTTATTCACGGCGCAAAGGCGGCAGGGCATTTGGTTCAGACTGTCGATGCAAAGACATGCAGAAATTCATCCCTGTACTGGCTGTATACATTGTGGGTATGAAGGCCCTTGTGTACAGAAAGATGAAATGAACCGCATTCGGGAAATGATTTTAGATGCGGATATGTTGGTCTTTGTTACGCCCGTTTATTACTATGGTATGTCTGCTCAACTAAAAACACTGGTTGACCGTTTTTGTGCATTCAATAGCAGCATTCAAAGAAAGAGGATGAAGTCTGCGCTACTGGCTGTTGCGTGCAATGATGATAATTGGACATTTAAGGCAATGGGAATGGTGCTTGGCGCAGGCTGCGGAACGCCCGAGATGACCCGGCGATCCAAATTCCCCAAGCTGGCTTATGAATTAGGGAAAAGGCTGTCCTAAGGCGAATTGCGGTCATATATGTAAATTGGGGATGTTGAAGGCGTTGGTTTTCGGCATTCCCTTTTTCTGTTCATCGCCGAGATATTTATAAAACGTATTTCTTGACTTAAACCATGTTGCAAAAGCAAGGAAAACTGCTACAATAAGAGTAAATATGCAGATAAGCGGGGTGCAAAACATGGAACTGAGAGTTCTTAACTATTTTTTAATGGTTGCCAGAGAAGAAAATATCACAAAAGCCGCACAGCTTTTTGCACGTTACTCAGCCCACACTTTCTAGACAGCTTATGCAGTTGGAGGAAGAATTGGGTGTACAGCTATTTCACCGTGGTAAGTACAATGTTACCTTGACGGAGGAGGGGCTATTGCTTCGGCGCCGTGCGCAGGAACTTATCACATTGTCCGAAAAGACAAAGCAGGAACTCCAGCATAAACAAGAAATCATCTCTGGAGAAATCGCCATTGGCTGTGGAGAGGCCAGAAGCATGTCAATCCTGTCAGGAGGCATGAATACTTTCCGAGCCAGTTATCCGATAGTTCAATTCAGTATCTATAGTGCTACAGCCGATGAAATTAAGGAGCGTATTGAAAAGGGGCTTTTGGACATGGGACTTTTGACGGAGCCTGTGGATATATCGAAATATGAGTTTATGCGTATGCCAATAAAGGATCGTTGGGGAATATTGGTACGAAGTGATTCTCCATTGGCTGAACGAAATGTAGTTACGCCAGATGATTTAAGGGAGTTTCCCCTTATCATAGCACACCGTGAATTGGTAAAAAACGAATTGGCGAGTTGGTTTGGAAGCATATTTGAACAGTTAGAGATAGCTGCAACATATAACCTCATTGTAAATGCAGCCAATATGGTGGAAAAAGGAATGGGGTTGCGTTATGTTTTGATCTTAGTGTTTCCTTTGAGAATCTTTGTTTTCTGCCGCTTGCACCATGTATTGAAACCGGTACAGTATTGGTTTGGAAAAAGAATCAAACACTTACAGCGGCAAATGCACACTTCATACAGTACATGAATAAATACATTTTAAGCATTTCTAACGATTAAATATAGGTATTAGACATTTTAATAGGCTATGAGTATAATATAGGTGTCCGATAGGGGCACCTATATTTTTTTAACGAAGGTGAGGGAATATGACGAAGCAGGAAGCAAGTAGACGCTATAATATTCCGACTACGATTTTAGAGGAATATGAAAAATGGGGACTTTGCCATGAGGTAAAAGAAGGTAATGGGATCATGGCAATATGACGACAGTGATTTGGAGCGTCTCAGTATGATTATGACGCTACATGATCTTGGATTTTCCAACAGCGAAGTTGAGACATATATGCAGCTTCTTTTGTATGGCGATCATACAGAAGTACAGAGACTTCAGATGCTGAACCAAAGACGTGCATGTGCGTTGGATGAAATTCATTTTAGGAAAGCACAGCTTGTAAGGCTGGATTATCTGCGGCACAGCATCAATGCCTCGAAAAACGGTAAGAAACCAAAGGAGGGTTTTTATGAATGAAATTGAATTGAATAACGGAATCCGGATGCCCGCAGCTTGGCTTTGGCGTATTCCAGATTACCGATCAGCAAATTTGCAAAGAAAGCGTAAAAGCCGCACTGGAAACAGATTATCGGATGATTGACACTGCAGCCTGATATGGGAATGAAGCAGCAGTGGGAGAAACAATCCGGGAAAGTGACATTAACAGAAAGGAAATTTTCCTCGTTTCCAAGGTTTGGATTCAGGATGCAGGATATGAGAAAACCATGGCATCTTTTGAAAAAACCTTGCTAATCTGGGGACGAACTATCTGGATTTATATCTTATTCATATGCCCTACGGGGACTATCACGGAAGCTGGCAGGCCATGGAGGAACTCTTAAAGGCAGGCAGAGTAAAAGCTATCGGCGTCTGCAATTTTCTTCCAGACAGACTGCTGGATTTGATTCTCAGCCATGAAGTCACACCGGCTGTCAATCAGATTGAACTGCATCCCTTCTGTCAGCAAAAGGAGCTTCGGCACTTGATGGCGCAGTATCAGATACAGCCGATGGCATGGGCGCCTTTTGCAGAAGGGCAAAACGGGATTTTTCAGAACCCGGAATTAGCGGCCGTCGGACAGAAATATGGCAAGACTCCCGCACAGGTGATTCTCCGCTGGCTGCGGCAGAGTAAGATCGTTTCGATTCCGAAATCTGTTCATGAGGAACGCATCCGCCAGAATTATGATGTGGACGATTTCATTTTTGACGGAGGAGGACATGAGCATAAGCGAGGGTATGGATACGGGCAGAAGCCTCATTCTGGATGCCAAGTCTGAATGAAGTGCGCCGCCTGCATGGGATTCGTTTTGAGCAGTAACATCGGAAAGGAGATTTTTAGATATGAAGAAACATATTGGTTCTAAACTGGCATTGTATCCAACAACGCTGGTGGTAGTTGGTACAATGGTAAACGGTAAGCCCAACTGGACGCTGGTCGGACATCTGGGCATCATCGGCCATGACCGGGTGATGGTCAGCATGAGCGATGCTCACTATTCCAACCAAGGCATCCGGGACACGAAAACGCTGTCTATCAACATTGTGGATGAGGCCGTCTTTGCAAAAGGCCGACTATGCGGGCTGCGTCAGCGGTATGAAGGAGGATAAGTCGGAACTGTTTGCTTATCATATCGCAGACAACGGTGCGCCGATGATTGACGCATCCCCTGTTTCTATGGCGTGCACCGTGGAAGATGTATATAAAACGGAAGGCTTTGAGAGCTTTATCTGCAAAATCGCCGCAACCTATGCAGATGAGTCTGTATTGGATAGCAGCGGCAGACTGGATTATAACATCCTCAAGCCGGTACTGTTTGAGATGCCGACTTATCAATATCTGAAAACCGGCGAGGTGTTGGGAAAGTGCATGAGCATGGGAAAGGAGGAACTGTAATGCCGCATATTGCGATCACCATGATTCCGGGACGGGATGAAGCCACTAAGCGTACATTGGCGCAAAAGGCGCAGGAATCTATGGAACAGTTTACCGATGACATCCTTTATGTCAGACCCGGTGTATAAGAAATGGAGGAATATTGAAATGAGCAAGAAACTGATCGCTTATTTTTCTGCAAGCGGCACAACGAAAAAGGCCGCGGAACATTTGGCAAAGGCAGTGGGCGCTGATCTGTTCGAGATCAAACCTGTTGTCCCTTACAGCAGTGCTGACCTGAACTGTATGGACAAAAAGAGCCGCAAAGCAGTGTGGAGATGAATGATCCTGCATTCCGTCCGGAGATCGCAGAGCGGTTTCGAATATGACCGATTATGAAACGGTATATATCGGTTTTCCCATTTGGTGGTATGTAGCGCCGCGCATTAACTGAAGAAGCTCTGCCCGGACGCAGACTGGAAGGTCGGAAAGATGGTGAACGGTGCCTCTGAAAGAGAACTTGCAGACTGGGCAAATAAATTTTAATGGAGGGAACGACTATGGAATTAAGAAAAATGATCCGGAATTTGCGGAACGTTTCCAGCACTTCGCTTTTGACGAGGTGGTAAATGAAGAAAATCAGCAACTTGACGCACCTACACGCTATCTGGCGATTCTTTCTGTGCTGATTGGATGCGGCGGCGTGGACGCTTATCGGGAAATGCTGCCAATCGCACTGGAAAACGGTATGACGCCGGTTATGGTAAAGGAAACGGTCTATCAGGCTACGGATTATCTGGGCTACGGAAGAATGCTTCCCTTCCTCAATGCAACCAACGAGGTTTTTGCTGACGGAAACATTCCCCTCCCCCTGCCCGGTCAGGCTACCACAACCATGGAGAACCGGCTGGAAAAAGGCGCAGAAGCGCAGGCCGAGATCTTTGGAGAACAGATGAAAGAGGCGTGGAAGAACGGACATATCAACCGCTGGCTGGCGGCGAACTGCTTTGGAGACTTTTATACCCGCACCGGTCTTGATCTTCCGCAGCGCGAGATGATTACCTTCTGCTTCCTGATGGCACAGGGCGGCTGTGAGCCACAGCTGATCGCTCACGCGAAGGGGAACATGAATCTGGGCAATGACAAGGATTTTCTGATCCGGGTGGTATCCCAATGCCTGCCCTACATCGGTTATCCTCGTAGCCTGAACGCCATAAGCTGCATCCAAAAGGCTACTGAGTAACAGGAGGAATCGGATATGGAATACACAAACTTAGGAAATACGGACATTCAAATCTCTAAATTATGCGTGGGCTGTATGAGCTTCGGCAAGGCCGGAACCCTACACGACTGGACTCTGGATGAAGCGGCGACCGGAGAAGTTGTAAAACACGCTTTCTCTGGGTATCAATTTCTTTGATACGGCCAACGGTTACTCGGCTGGAACCAGCGAGGAATATCTGGGCCGGGCGCTGAAAAAGAACATTGACCGTGATAAGGTGGTCATTGCCTCGAAGGTCTATTTTAACCCCGGCAGGCTGTCTGCCCCGGCTATCCGCCGGGAGATTGACGGAACGCTGAAACGACTGGGTACGGATTACTTGGATCTGTACATCATCCACCGCTTTGACTATGAAACTCCTATTGAGGAAACCATGGAGGCACTGAACGAGCTGGTAAAAGCCGGAAAGGTGCGGGCGCTGGGGGCCTCTGCTATGTATGGGTATCAGTTTTACAATATGCAGCTCGCCGCCCGTGACCACGGATGGGCGCAGTTTGAGACCATGGAGAACCATTATAATCTTCTTTACCGGGAGGATGAGCGGGAACTGATTCCCATCTGCAAACAGATGGGCGTGTCCCTGATGCCTTACAGCCCCTTAGCGGCAGGACACTTGACCCGGCCTGAGTGGAAAGCAGATACCATGCGCAGCCGCACCGACCGGGTGGCCATGGGGAAATATGACCGTACCAAAGAACAGGATATGCAGATTGTGAGCCGGGTTCACGAACTGGCGAAGAGGTACGGTGTCAAGATGTCACAGATTGCCATCGCGTGGCACTGGGCCAAAGGGGTTGCGTCTCCTATCATCGGGGCGACGAAGGCTGTCTACTTTGACGATGCGGTGGGAGCGCTGGCAGTTAAGCTGACGGCAGAGGACATCGACTGGCTGGAAGAACCCTATCTTCCCCATCGGATTGTAGGCACGATTGACCACAATCCTGCAGACGGCATGATGCTGCTGGATGAAAAGAAATAGAAAGGGGTGGCCGAATTGAAAAAATTAACGGCATGGGTACTTTCTCTTTGCATTTTGTTTGGATTGACTGCCTGCGGCGGGCAGACGGAAGAACCTGCTGCAACATCCGACACTTCTGGGTCCGGCATTTCGCACCGGCTGAGGAAGAAAGTCAGTCTTCTGCTTTGCCGCAGAAGAAAATACGCAGATAGCTCAGGAGACAGGACAGGAGAATATTCTGATTGCCTATTTTTCATGGGTGGATAATACGGTTGTGGAAGACGAGGAAGCCGCTGTTCAATCTGCACTTGCTCATTATGAATCTATCGGTGACAGAGAAAATTATAGCGATGTAGATGCGGTCGCTTCGGCCAGCGTAGTGGCTCCGGGAAATACTGCACATATGGCGCAGTGGATTCAGGAGTATGTGGGAGGAGAACTGTTTCCCATCGTTGTGACGGAAACATATCCCGACAACTATGACGAGTGTATGGAACGGGCAGCGGATGAGAAAGCGGAAAACGCCCGTCCGGAACTGGCAAATCATCTGGATAACATAGGCGATTACGATGTTATCTTTTTGGGTTTTCCCAACTGGTGGTCTAGTGCGCCTATGGCGATTTTCTCCTTCATTGAAGAATATGATCTTTCCGGGAAAACCATCGTCCCTTTCTGTGCCCATGGAATCGGAGGAATCGCGGCGGGTGTGAAAGATATTACCGCGGCCCTGCCTGATTCCGTAACGGTTTTGGATGCTCTTGGCGTTTATCGGGCAGATATTGGAAATTCTGAGCCTGCGGTTCAGGAGTGGCTGACAGAGCTTGGATTTGAAAAAAAAGAGGAAATATCCCAGATGGAAAATGAGGAAAGAAAGCTGAAAATGACAGTCGATGGACAGGAGATCAGCATCACGCTTTATGATACCCCTGGCAAAGCAAACGCATTATATGAAATGCTTCCACTCGAACTGAGCTTTGAGGATTTTAATGGGGTAGAGAAGATCAGCTATCTTCCGCAGGAATTACCGACGGAAGGGGAACCTGATGGCTGCGATCCGGATGTAGGAGATTTCTGCCTGTATGCGCCATGGGGGAATCTGTCGGTATTCTATCAGGATTTCCAATATTCGGACAGCTTAATCCTGTTGGGACATATTGATTCTGGGATGGAGCTGCTTTCCGGTCAGAGCGGAGATTTCTCCGCTACGCTGGAAGTGGCAGAATGAGAAAAATTTATTGGAGGTAAGACCATGAAAAAATTTGCAGCACTTTTACTTACTTTTGTGATGGCTGTTTCCCTTGCGGCCTGTGCCGGAAACAGTGAACCGGCTGAAACAAGTACCCCGGATGCGGAGAGCAGCATTTCTGCGGAATCAACTACGCCGGAAAGCAGTGAGGCCGTATCGGAACCGGAAAGCGAACTCGCCACGGACAGTCAGACGGAGGAAACGGAATCCCCGGCTGATACAGATACCGAGTCAATAGGAACGAATGTACTGGTAGCCTATTTTTCCGCCACCGGAACCACAGAGGGCGTTGCGGAGAATATTGCCGGCGGTTTGGATGCCGACCTTTATGAGATTGTTCCGGAGGAGCCTTATACAGATGCTGACTTGGATTATCATGACGACAACAGCCGCAGCACTATTGAAATGAATGATCCTTCTTCCCGTCCGGCGATTTCCGGCTCCGTGGAGAACATGGAACAGTATTCCATCGTATTCATCGGTTATCCCATCTGGTGGGGAGAAGCTCCGAGAATCGTCAGCACCTTTATGGAAAACTATGATTTTTCCGGCAAGACGATTGTTCCCTTCTGCACCTCCGAGGGCGCGGCATCAGCTCCAGCGTTTCCAATCTGGAGGAATTGACAAGCGGAGCCACATGGCTTGACGGTCAGAGACTGAACGGCAGCGATTCTTTAGATACCGTCATGGAATGGGTAAACAGTCTTGGACTGGATTTCGATGCGTAATTGTAGCCGGGTAATGGAAAGGAGCGACGACGAGCTATGAAAGTAAAAAAGGAAAGTAAAAATGAGAATAGACCTCCTGATGACCATTCTGCTGCTCCTGCTGATGGAATATCAGGTAACGGGAGAAGCGCTTCATGAATACATAGGAGCAGGAATGATAATCTTGTTCCTGCTCCACAACTTTTTGAATATCCGCTGGTATGGCAGTTTGGTAAAGGGAAAATACCCTGTCCTGCGTATTCTCCGCACGGCGGTAAATTTTTCCTGCCTTGCCGCAATGTTAATTCAGGCATACAGCGGAATCGTCCTGTCACGCTATGTATTTGCTACACTTCCTATAAACGGCGGTATGGCAACAGCCAGAGTGATGCACCTTGCAGGCTCCTATTGGGGGATGCACTCATGAGCATCCACTTGGGTCTGCATTGGGGAATGATTATAGGAATGTTCCGTAAGTTATCCGGAGGGAATATACCTACACCATTTATATGGGTTCTTCGGCTGCTAGCGGCGGGAATCGCCGTATATGGCGTAGTTTGTTTTTATCAGGAAGATATTGTCTCCTATATGTTTCTTAAGGTTGAATTTGCTTTTCTGGACTATGAAAAGAACGGAATTTTAATTCTTTCAGAGTATCTGGCAATGATGGGTATGTGGGTATTTCTTTTCTACTATATTTCTAAGGCATTGGGGAATGCATCTAAACCAAAGCAAAGGGAGAAAGCGGCATAAAAATAATTGCTGTTTAAATTACGGAAAATTTCAATGTGTCAGAAGGTGATTAAATGGGAAATTAGCTGTATTAGATTTATCGGAAACCAGCAAACAGATTTGTGAAAAGCTGTTTGTCTTTGCTTAACGCAGAGCAGCGAGCAGATTTAACCCGATATGTTCTTAGTCGGGAACAGCCAAGCGCTGCTTTTAGAACAGATTCAGTTTCGATTCATAGTGGTTCCGCATTACAGGTAACTTCTATGTTGCCATTGACAGAAATACGGGAAGGCGATCTGTATTTCTGTCTGGAGGAAAGGACGGTACGTGTCTGCGGGCAGGAAATCGCACTGACCGTCAAGGAATTTGACGCTCTCATCTTCTGCTTATCAACCGGAAACGGGTACTGACTTTTGAAATGATTGCTTACCAGGTTTGGGGCGAGGAATATATTGACGTTACGCAAAGAGCAATCCATAACCTGTTGAGCCGCCTTCGTCAGAAACTTTAGGTAACACCGGATTCGCCGGGATATATTGTCAGCGTCCGGGGCGTGGGTTATAAATTTGACGCCGGAATATAGCAGGGAAGTGAGGAAAAAAATGTGAGAGGAAACAAATGCAGGAGAACAGGGCAAATCGTGATTGGATCATCAGCGACCTACTGACCGTCATAGATACAGAGGATTTGCATTTCTGTTTGGAATACCGTACCGTTGAAGTCTGCGGGCAGGAAATTGAGCTGACAGCAAAGGAATTTGATATTTTGCCCTGCTGATTCTGAATCCCCGCCGTGTGTTCACTTATGAAATGATCATGGATATTGTCTGGAATGAACCGTATAATGCCTATTCCAGGAAAACGATTATCAATCATATCAGCAATATCCGCAGGAAACTAAAACTACATTCCGAAATCCCTGATTACATCAAGAGCGTATACGGCGTCGGATATAAATTTGACATACCGCATACTAAAGAATAAAAAGAGCTTGCCGCCACGAAACATCTGCGGCGGATTTTTTTGCAAATTTTTATGCAGACAGCAACTTTCCCCTGAAAAATGTACGGATATATGAGGGGATCATTTTGAAACCGCTTATCCGCATACTGAAATTATGAATTTTTTGTGAATTTTTCAAAATCCCCCCGTCATTTTGCCTCAAAAATGAACTGTATAGTAGAGGGACATTTTTACGGTCAGGAAGGAGGTGTTTTTATCCACAATCAGATTCCGGTTATGAATTATCCGCAGTACCGCCGGATGCGTAAACTGGTACACGAGTGCTGCAACTACGACAACGGCAACTGTGTTCTTCTGGATGACGGGGAGGAATGTGTCTGCGACCAGAGTATTTCCTATTCGCTTCTCTGTAAATGGTTTCGCTGCGCTGTCCTGCCGCTGGACGAACCGTTGGAAACGGCGCTACTGTTCCGGGAGGAATTAAAAACGCTGCGTGGTCTGCGGCCAGCCATTCCTCCCCGGTTCCAACCGGGCAAAATACTGTAAGCTCTGTGCGGCAAAAGTTCACTGCAGACAGAAAACAGCCAGCGACAGGAAAAGGCGGGTACTATGCGGACAATTAGAAGCGAAAAAACCTTGCATTTACTGATGTTGCGGGCTACGGTCAGTGAGTATGAGGATAAATTCCCCTGCTCCCCTCTGAAACCCGCTTTTAACTGTCCGCAGGGAAATTTTGACCTAAACAGGATTTTTCCATTCAGGTATTGATTTTGATTCTGTCAATTTATAAGTATTGCCGGTTCTGCCTGTATGGGATTCTTCAATACTGGATTTTCAGAGACTGGATGCCCTGCTCTTTGATCGAGCAGGCATTTCCAGAGAAAACGGATACATAGAACCAGACGGGCGGATTCGTCTCTACTTTACACTGGAAGAAGCAAAAAGGAAAACTGAACAGGAGCAGGCAGGTAGCAACAAGGGCATTTCAGGAATTGGAACGCAGCGGCCTGATTATCCGCAAAAAACAAGGGCTTGGCCGCCCGGCGGTTATTACGCTGAATACTTTGCCCTTTGGAAAGGAGCGTGATGTGATTGCGTGATCCCGCAGATTTAAGCAGACTTCCCCAAAATCTGAAACCGGAAATTGCCGAGCGTGTGGCAAAGCATTTCAAAAATGGCGCTTTTGAGTTTGATTTCAGTACGGAAGAAATGATTGCCGTTGAAGGGAATACCGTCTATCATGTCATCCCTCATTACGCGGAGGGAGAGGCGAAAAGTGTACTGGATAAGCTACGCCGTATCATAGCGGGAAATTTGGAGAAAACCGAATGAAAGCTGCTGAAAAAAGAGGACGGGCGCGTTATAATATAGGCAGCCGTTTACCTGGCTGTTATCCCGGACTACGGGAGGAAAGGAGCTACTATGAACCAGCAGCCAGATAAGATCACAGCTTTATATTGCCGTTTGAGCCAGGACGACGCACTTGATGAGGAGAGCAATTCCATTACCAACCAAAAGGCGTTATTATCCAAATATGTAGCGGAACATAGATTCCGCAATCCCATGTTTTTCGTGGACGACGGATTCTCAGGGACAAATTTCCAAAGACCCGGATTTCAGGAAATGATGAAATATGTGGAGGACTATTCTGTTTCCACACTGATTGTCAAAGACCTGTCCCGTCTCGGCCGGGAGTATTCCTATATGGGACGCCTGCAGGATTTTATTTTTCCCGCCTATGACGTCCGTTTTATCGCCATCAACGATGATGTGGACAGCGCGAAAGGCGAAAACGACTTTGCCGTGTTCAAAAACGTATTTATCGATTATTACGCAAAGGATACAATCAAAAAAATCCGGGCAGTCGTAAAGATGCGCGGAGAAGCCG
>VOFI01000935.1_pt1 | contig 14001 bp, 21 predicted proteins | sample 5384131 | NCBI WGS metagenome assembly VOFI01 (sample SAMN12384728, study PRJNA508395) | human gut metagenome | isolation source: healthy gut H | host: Homo sapiens
TGGCCGGTCAAGATCTCCTGCAGGGTGTGGGACTGGAGCTCCTGGTCCAGGGTACGCTGGATGGCCGCCAACTGCCGGTGGGGAGACGCAGTCCCCTGGCGCTCCCGCCAAGGGCAGGCGTAAGCCTGGCTCCATGCAGGCGGCAATGGCGCTGGGCTCTCCCAGGGCCAGCAGCAGGTCGTACAGGGTGACCTGGGACAGGTCCGCAGACAACCGGCATCCCCAGCCGCCCCCCGCGTGATCTGGACCAGCCCCGCCTTGCAGAGCTTTTTGATGATCTTATACGCAAAGGGCTGGGGCAGCAACTCCCCCCTGGGCCAGTTCCCCCCACCGTGTGCAGCTGACCATCCATCAGGGCCCGCAGGATTCGTAGGGCATAGTCTGTTTCCTGAGCGAGTGATGATCACGGCGCTTCCTCCTGTCAGGGATCTAGGTTGGGTACACCATACCATTCTTGAGTATTTTTGTCAAGTATCCGGCGGCCTTCCCGATAAAAACCGGCAAGTCGCCCAAACGGGCCTCCTTCGTTTTGTCGGATACCGCCAAGGTTCCTTCCTCTTTCCCCGGCCTTCTCCAGCGTCTTTCCCAAAAAACGACCCTGGATCCCATGGGATCCAGGGTCGTTCTCGCGTATTCTTTGCGGGGAAGCCGCTTCCGGCGCCGCCAGTTCTTAAAGTAAGGCCCTCTGCCCAGGTCCGGTACCGGTCCACCTTACTCTGGCAGTCGGCATGGCTGTCGCCCTTGGTCAGGAGGTAGACCTTGATCTTGGGCTCGGTGCCCGAGGGGCGCACCACAATGGTGGTGCCGTCGGCCAGGTCGTAGGCCAGGACGTTGGACCCCACCAGTTCCATCTGGGTGACGGTTCGGTGGCGGTGTCCCGGGCGGTGCCGTCCTGGTAGTCCTTCTGACAGGCCACCGGGGTGCCGGCAATCTCTGCCGGGGGCGTCTGCCGGAGGGCGGCCATGATGGCCTTCATGTTGGCCATCCCTCCAATCCGGGCATCACCAGGTTCAGGGTTTGCTCCCCATAGTAGCCGTACTTCTTATAAATGGCCTCCAGGGCATCCAGCAGGGTCATCCCTGGCTGGCATACCAGGCCGTCATCTCCGTGAGCAGGAGGAGGCGGTAACTGCGTCCTTGTCCCGGACATAGTCCCCGATCATGTATCCAATGGACTCCTCGTAGGAGAAGATCACATGCCCTGGCCGGCGGCCTCCAACTGGTTCTTCTTCTCCGCCATAAATTTAAAGCCGGTGAAGGTGTTGTAGCTCTCCACCCCGTTGGCCTCGGCCACCACCCGGGCCAGGTCGGTGGTCACCAGGGATTTGAGGGCCACGGGACGGTCCGGCAGGGTGCCCGCCCGCTTCTTGGCCCCGATGAGGTAGTCCAGCAGGAGAACCCCCCGTCTGGTTGCCGGAGATCTGCACATAGGCCCCGTCCTTCCCCTTCGCCTGGATGGCCACCCGGTCGGCGTCGGGGTCGGACCCAGGATCAGGTCGGCGTCCACTTCCTTGGCCAGCTTCTGGGCCAGGGCGAAGCTCTCCGGCGTCTCCGGATTGGGGGACTTCACGGTGGGGAAGGTGCCATCGATGACCATCTGCTCCGGCACGCAGTGGAGGTGCTTCACCCCCAGCTGGCCCAGGACATAAGGGATCTGCTGGTATCCCGTGCCGTGGAAGGGGGTGTACACCATGGTGAAGGTGTCCGCCACCTGGGCCACAGGCCTTGTCGTTGACCTGGGCCAGGACGTGCTGCAGGAATGTTTCATCGGTCTCCTCCCCCAGGAGGGTGATCAGGCCCTGGTCCAGGGCCTGCTGGTAGTCCATGGAACGCACGCCGTCAAACACGTCCAGCTGCTCCATCTGCTGGGCGATGGCGGCAGCGTGTTGGGGGGAGCTGAGCCCCCGTCAGACCAGTAGACCTTGTAGCCGTTGTACTCCGGGGGGTTGTGGCTGGCGGTGACATTGAGCCTCGGCTGATGCAGCCGTACTCCCGCACGGCAAAGGAGAGCTCCGGGGTGGGCCGCATGGCCTGGAACAGCCGCACGGGGATGCCGTTGGCCGCCATCACCCCGGCGGCCGCCTGGGCGAATTCCTGGGAGTGGACCCGGCAGTCGTAGCAGATGGCCACCCCCTGGGCGGCGGCCTCCGGCCCCTCCGCCAGGATCACCTGGGCAAAGGCCTGGGTGGCGTGGCGGATCACATGGACGTTCATCCGCCGCAGGCCCACGCCCATCACCCCACGGAGGCCGGCGGTGCCGAACTCTAAGAGGCCAAAGAACCGGTCCTCGATCTCCTGGGGCTCTTGGGCGATGGCCTCCAACTCTGCCTTTTCCGCCTGGGAAAGGGCCCCACTGCGCAGCCAGCGCTGGTATTCCTGCTGATAGGACATAGACAGTCTCCTTTCGAAGTCACAGTTACTTGTGGTACCGGGTTCCGGCGGTGATCTGGAAGGCACGGTAGATCTGCTCCAGCACCATCACCCGGGCCAGGTGGTGGGGAAAGGTCATGGGGGACATGGACAGGCGCAGGTGGGCCTGGTTCTTCACCGACGGGTGCAGACCGTAGGAACCCCCAATGACAAAGGTCAGGTGGGAGGCCCCTGCCACCGTCCAGGCGTCCATCTGCTGGGCCAGGGCGGGGCTGGAGAGGAGGTCCCCCTCCACGCACAGGGCCACCAGTTTGCTCCCCTTGGGCAGTTTGGCCAGGATGGCCGCCCCCTCTTTCTCCAGGGCCCCGTCGATCTGGGCCTGGCTGGGGTTCTCCGGCAGGCGGACCTCCGGCAGTTCCGTCACGGTGAGTTTGCAAAAGGCGGACAGCCGCTTTTTTGGTATTCCTCACAAGCTGCTGTAAAGTGCTTTTTCCTTTAGCTTGCCCACGCACAACAGTTGGATGCTCACCACAGGGGCATCCCTCCTCTCCCCAAAAAACAGGTTAGAAAAAGGACGGCAGGTTCCCCCACCGTCCGCCGGAAATGCCTTTGCGATCCCTCTGGGGGATCTCAGGTGTGGCCTCAGCCCACACCGTTGCGCCATTCCTCCTCGGGGATGGCCACCTCGCGGATGTCCGCCCCCAGTTTGGATAGTTTTTCTACAATATTTTCGTACCCACGCTCAATGTGGTAGACCTGGTCCACCTCTGTCACCCCGTGGGCTGCCAAGCCGGCTACAATCATAGCCGCCCCGGCCCGCAGGTCGCAGGCACACACCGGGGCCCCTGTGAGGGACTCCACCCCTTCGATGACGGCCACCTTGCCGTTGACCTGGATGTTAGCCCCCATTCTCCGGAACTCGTCGGCGTACCGGTAACGGTTGTCCCACACCCCTTCGTTGAGGATGCTGGTCCCCTTGGCCAGGCACAGGACGGCGGCAATCTGGGGCTGCATATCGGTGGGAAAGCCCGGGTAGGGGCATGGTCTTGACATTGGTGCTGGTGAGTTTGCCTTCCCGGCGAATGATGAGGGAGTACCCCCATCCTCCTCCACTTCCACGCCCATCTCCACCAACTTGGCGGTGATACATTCCATGTGCTTGGGAATAATATTATTAATACGCACCTCTCCCCCGGCGGCGGCCACGGCGGCCATATAGGTGCCCGCCTCAATCTGGTCGGGGATGATGGAGCACACCCCGCCCGGAGTTTCTTGACCCTCGGACCTTGATCACGTCGGTCCCTGCGCCCATGATATCTGCGCCCATGGAATTCAGGAAGTTGGCCAAGTCCACAATATGCGGCTCCCTTGGCCGCATTTTCAATGATGGTCAGCCCGTCGGCCAGCGCAGCGGCCAGGAGGATGTTCATGGTAGCGCCTACGGACACCACATCCAAATAGATCTGCGCACCGTGGAGCCGGCCGGTAGGGGCGGCGGCATGGATAAAGCCGTTCTCCACCTGAATTCGGGTTCCCCATGGCGGAGAAGCCCTTCAGGTGTTGGTCAATGGGCCGCACCCCCAGGTCGCACCCGCCGGGTGGGGGCACTTCCAGCCCGGCCGAAGCGGCCCAGCAGGGCCCCGATCAAATAGTAGGAAGCACGAATCTGGCGGGCCAGTTCGTAGGGAACATTCTGCTTATGGACATGGGAACAGTCCAACTCCACGGTGGTGGGGTTGATCATCCGCACCTTGGCGCCCAGGTCCCGAAGGATCCCCAGGATCATGGTGACATCGCTGATATTGGGGACGTTCTCAATCCGGCAGACACCGTCTACCAGAAGGGCTGCGGGAAGAATAGCCACAGCGGCATTCTTTGCACCGCTGATCTCCACTTCACCGTGGAGGGGATGTCCACCCCGGATTACATATTTCGTCAAAACGGCACCTTCTTTATCTGGTTCTTAGAAGAAGTAGAAAGCAAATGGAGAAACAGGGGAAAGCGGCAAACGCCGGTTCGGTCTCTCTATCCTATCCAAAAGGCCGGGGCAACATGTGCCCGCCTGGACCGAAAGGCAGAAAAATTCCTCCCCACCGCTTCTGGCAGGAAATGACGCGGCAGGTCCTTGGGGCAGCCAACAGCTGTCCCGCTGTATAGCAGCGCCAAAGGGGTGCTTTTGGCGCGCACTTTCCCCGGTGGTGGACGCACCACCACCTATACTTTTGAGGCTATTATAGCATCCCTCTCCCCCAAATGAAAAGGTAAATTTTCATAAAACCAGCGTTTTTTACCACAATTTCACCTCTCTCCCTGTCATCCTGCCCTTTTTCGACAAAAAATGACCGTCTTTCGGGAGAAAGACGGTCATAACGTCAGATGGTTTCGCTCCAGACTATTCTTTGGCTAAGGGCGCCTTCGCCGGGATAAATACCCCCCACAAGGCCGCATATCGCCGCCGGGGCGCCCATCAAAGCCAAGGTCTGCCAGGGGCAGGTGGGCCAGGAAGGTCATCTCAGGCCGGTATAGGTGCCAATCACCTCCAGCAGGCTCACGGCCAGGGCCCCCAGCGCCGCCATGCGGTGGATCCAGCAGCGCCGGTGCAGGGCCTTCCCCCCCAGAGCCAGCACAATGAGCACCAGGGTGGGGGGGATAGACCACGCTGAGGATGGGGGTGGCAATGGCAATGATCTCATTGATGCCAAAGTTGGACACCACCCCGCTGAACAGGCACAGCAGGAACACCATCACCGGGTAGGAAATCCGCCCCTTGCTCAGGCCGGTAAAGTAGGCCGAGCAGGAACTCACCAGCCCCACCGCGGTGGTCAGGCAGGCCAGAGCCACCACCACGGCGAACAGGATGATGCCCCCTGCCCCCCAGCAGGCCTTGGACGATGGAGGTCACCAAATACGTCCGGTCCACGGTGATGTCGAAGAACTGGGACATGGTTGCGCCCAGGTAGGTCAGGCCCAGGTAGACCACCAGCAGCCCGATCCCCGCCACGACGCTGGCCCCGGCCACCACCCGAGCCTATGGCTCTTTTGGGTGTTGTGGCCCTTTTCCAGGGCGCTCTTCAGAATGATGTAACCGAAGAGCAAGGTGGCCAGCACGTCCATGGTCTGATACCCTGCCTCAATGCCTGTGGCCGCCACATTCTCCACCAGAGGGCCTCCCCCACCGGGCCCATGGGGTGCACCACCCCTACGACAATGAGCACCAGGAGCCCTGCCAGCAGGGCCGGGGTGAGCACCTTGCCCACAATATCCACCACGGCAGTCTCCCGCACACACAGGAGGAAGACCAGCAGGAAGAACACAATGGAAAACACCACCGGACTCACCCCGGACAGCAGGGGGCAACGGACGTCTCATAGGTGGTCGCCGCGGTCCGAGGAATGGCCAGCATGGGGCCAATGCACAGGACCACGGCACACATCAGCAACGTAGAGGGCCCCTTCCCAATGGGGGAGGTGATGCCCCCCGGGCTGCCTTGACGGATGATGGCAAACATCGACAGCAGCGCCAAGGCCGATGTCGGCGATGAAGTAACTGACAAAACCCGCCCCCCACTGGGGGCCGGACTCCAACCCTAAGTACGGGGAAAGATCACATTCCCCGCCCCAAAAAACATGGAAAACAGGGGCAAAGCCGATGATTAGGCTGTCCACCACGGTTTTCTTCATGAAAAAAGCCTCCTGTTCCGTCACCTCCTAAGATGCGAAGGGGAGGAAAAGGAGGCGTTCGGTTCTCTCGTTACATTTTTTCGGGGGCAGTGACCCCCAGCAGGTTCAGGCCGTTGGCCAAGACGGAGCGGACGCTGTCCGCCAGCTTCAAGCCGGGCTGCCAGCAGGGCAGGTTCCTCCCCCTTGATCCGGCAGGCGCCGTAGAAACGGTGGAAATCCCCTGCCAGGTCCGTCAGGTACCGGTTGATCCGGGAGGGATCGTAGTCCCGGGCGGCGGTATGGATCTCCTCCGGGAACTTGGCTAGGGGTGCGGACGAGGGCGGTCTCCTCCTCCGCAGTGAGCACTTCCCCTTGGACTTGGTCGGCCGCCGGCACAGGGTAGCCCTCCTGGCCAGGCGGGCCACCAGGGTGCAGATCCGGGCGTGGGCATATTGGACATAGTAGACGGGGTTCTCACTGTCCTCCCGGACGGCCAGGTCCAGGTCAAAGTCCACCGGGCTGGTGGCGGCCCGGGAATTGAAGAAGTACCGGGCCGCGTCCACGCTCACCTCGTCCAGCAGGTCGTGGAGGGCGATGGTCTTGCCGGAGCGCTTGGACATCCGCACCGGCTGGCCGTCCTGCAGCAGGTTCACCAGCTGCATCAGCACCACCACCAACCGGTGGGAGCCGTCCAGCCCCAGCCCATCCAGGGCAGCCTGGAGCCGGGCCACGTGGCCGTGGTGGTCAGCCCCCACACGTTGATGCACAGGTCAAAGCCCCGGATCTCCAGTTTGTTGCGGTGGTAGGCAATGTCGGCGGCAAAGTAGGTATAGAACCCGTTGGCCCGGCGGAGGACATCGTCCTTCAGGTCCAGCTTGTCCACCTGCTTCTCGCTCTTCCCCTCGGCCAGGTATTTCTGGCGCAGGAGCTGGGCGGTTTTCAGCCACAGGGCCCCGTCCTTCTCATAGGTCCACCCCTTCCGGGTGAGCAGCTCCACGGTTTCCGCCACAAAAACCGGACTGGTGGAGGGTGGACTCGAAGAACCATTCATCGTACTCGATGCCGTACCGGCGCAGGTCCTCCTTCATCTTGGGGACGTTCCGGCCAGGCCAAACGCCGCCAAGTCGGCCAGCCGCTTCTCCTCCGGGACATCCCGGTAGCTGTCTCCGTGCTCTTGGTGGAAGGCCCGGGCCAGTTCCTTGATATCCTCCCCTGGTAGCCGTCCTCGGGGAAGGGGACATTCTCCTCTCCCAGAAGGATCTGCAGGTACCGGGCCTGGAGGGAGAGGGCAAACTTATTGATCTGGTTGCCTGCGTCGTTGACGTAGAACTCTTTCCAGGTGTCATACCCATCCCGGCGCAGGACGTTGGCCAAGGTGTCCCCAGCACGCCGCCCCGGGCGTTGCCCATGTGCATGGGGCCGGTGGGGTTGGCAGAGACGAACTCCACCATGACCCGCTTCCCCTGCCCCTCCTGGCTCTGGCCATAGAGGGCGCCCTCGGACTCAATGGCCGAGAGCACCTGGCCATACCACCGGTGGCCAGGCGGAAGTTGAGGAACCCGGGGCCGGCAATCTCCACCGAGGCAAAGGGGGTGTCCCCCAGGTCCATGTGGTCCACCAGCGCCTGGGCAATGGCCCGGGGGGCCATCTTCATGGCCTTGGCCCCTGCCATGGCAAAGGCGGCATAGTCCCCTGTTCTTGGGGTCCTTGGGGATCTCCACCGTGCCCTTCACGGCGACCCCCGCCGGGGAGGGTGCCGGCTGCGGCGGCCTTCTCATAGGCCTGGGCGATCACCCGGCTCATCTGCTCCTTTGCGTATTGAATCATATTTGCCATATCGTTCTATCCTCTTCTTTCCCTTCTCCCCGCTCACTGTCCTGGGGCCGGCGGGACCAGCTGAGGTTCCGTCACCCGAATCTCGAAGGCGTTCTCCCCTATGGGCTGGCTGTCCACTTCCAAGGCGTAACGGATGGAGAGGTTTCCCCATCCTCCCCAAAATCTGCCTTGGCCCGGTGGGTGTTTACCCCCAACATGAGGCCGCCATAGGGCGTTTCGTACAGAGAGAAGTGTTTTTGTCCTTCCTGAAAAATCATCTCAGAGTTCAAAGTCCCTCTCGGTGAAGGGTGATCCGCTCCGGGGTGATGTGAAAAGTGGTAGTGGTGCCCTCCAGGCCGGTGAGCCTCGCTCTCCTGGTAGCTCAGGGGAGAGCTCCCCCTTCCTCCTGACGCAGGATCCCCTGGGTCACCAGTTCCATCACGTCTTCCTGCCCCTCTTCCAGGGTCTGGACCCCACGGATGGATATAATCACAGGTTTTTCCATGGATACACAGCACGTTCCTTTTTTCGATGTTGTTTGCGCAAGGCAAGTTATTATACCCGATTCCCAGCTGGTTGTAAAGTCTCCCCAGCTCCTTCCCAGGGCCCTCCTGCCGAGAAAAACCCCAGCCGGAGGGGCAGATTTCGTGGAGATTTGCCCCTTTCCGCCTTTGACAATCGTCCCAGGGAACACTATAATATGGTCTAATGGAGGGCCACGGTACCGCTGCCCTCCCTGCGGCGGCTGCCGCGCCTTCCGCCCAGAGGGGTCTCTCCCCCTGCCCGGATGGACCACCTGCCGGAGGCACCCATTCCCCGGCATCGCTTAGAATAGAAAAGACCCATGGTTTCATTGCACAGCGAGGAGGTCAAGGTATGCAGCTGGAACTGAGCAAAAAAGGAATTCCGGCGTCTGCTGGATATGGCGTATATCGGCAACTGGATCCTCAACTCCCACCCGGGGAGGACCGGTTCCAGGACTATGACCATGTGGAGAGCCTGCTCTTTGAGAAAGCCCGGCAGGAGGGCATGGGGATTCTGGCGGAGACCTACCGCGGCCAGACCATCCCCCTCCCGGGCCTTTGTAGAGGGCGGCATTCACGAGGCCATCATGGAATATGAGAACAACGTCTTTTTCGACATCCTGGCCGAGGACCTGGCCCGCCGGGACATGAACGATGCCCCCATCGACGAGAGCAACTACGCAGAACTGGCCCACCGGATCGAGGCCTATATCAACGAATTCGAGGAAAACGGCACCGACAATATCCTGGTGGACATTGACACCACCATCTGACCCAGGCCCGTTGGCCTGCCCCACCGGTTCAGAGGAACGCCCGCTTGGCACAGCCACGGGCGTTTTTGCGTGGTTTGCCGCCGGCGGAGGGGGCGCGATGCGGTGCTGCGTACCCTGCGGGTGGTCGGGGCTTTCCCGAAGCCTCGGGGGCGCAGCGCCCCGGGGGCCCCGCCTGCCCGGGGGGTCCCCATTTCTCCCGAGAAATGGGGAGAAAAGGGCCGGGGCTGCGCCCCTGGACCCCTACTTTTAAGGCCCGCCGTTTCCACTCGCTCGTTTTGGCGGTGGTATCGCATTGTTCCGATGGTGGGGCTATTTCGCCCCCATCTGCGTACCCTGATTTGGGGATTTTCTTTCGCAAAATTCTTTTAGCATATTTTTTTCTCGAAAATGCGTCCCAAATCGGTCTTAGCATACCGGAGGAAATAGCCCCCTCGAACGGATCAGGGACAACCATCCCAAAACCAGCGAGTGGGGAACGAGCGGCCATAAAAGTCCGGGTCCAGGGCGGAGCCCTGGTGTTCTTTCCTCCGACTTTCTTCAAAGAAAGTTGGGCTCCCCCGCCGGAGTCGGCGGGAACCCACCTCGCAGGGGCTAACCTGCGATGGTCCTAACGGGACCACCTACCGCCCCCCATCACCGATGATAGGGATCCCGCATCCAAGCATGTACCGGGTTGGCCCCTTCCCCGGTTGGTAGCAGGGGTAACCCTTTTGGGGCGTGCAGGCCCCCTCGGGGATCTCTTCTTTCACCGTCGGGTCCCGCTCGATGGCGCAGGCGGTGCCCCCGGACAGGGCGCAGGTGAGGTACCGGGGACACTGGAACCGATAGCAGACTTGGGGGTTTCATGGGGATACCTCCTTTAGGCTTTCAGCCGCTCCGCCAGGGTGGGGGTCGGGGTCCACGTAGGCGGTCTGGTAGGTGGTGTAGATCTCCGTCGCCCGGGGCCCCGGCGGGTTTCTTCACGTATTTCACGGGGGGTGTAGTCCACCGGGACCTTCTTCCTCCCGGCCCTGGGAGAACCAGGCGGCTGGCAGGCGGCCTCGTGGAGGCTCTGGTCGTCGGGCCGCTGGCCCTCGGCCCAGAGGATCACATGGGCCCCGTGGATCTTTTGGGTGTGCAGCCAGTAGTCGTACTTTCCCGCCAGCTTGGTGGTCAGGCGGTCGTTTTGCAGGTTGTTCCGGCCCACGGAGATCCGCAGCCCGGCAGAGGAGCGGAACTCCAAGGGCTTGGTGGCCGGGCGCTTCATCCGTTCCTTGGCCTTGGCCGGCATGGCGGAGGTAGCCGGTCTCCACCAGCTCCTGGCGGATCTCCTCCAGGTCCCGGTCCCCCTCCGCCCGGGAGACGGCGTCCAGGACGGAGTCCAGATACTCCTTCTCCTTGGCCCCCTTTTCCAGCTGGAGGGTGAGCATGGCCTCGGCGGTCTTGGCTTTGGTGTATTTCTTATAGTACTGGGCGGCGTTCTGCTGGGGGGACTTGCGGGGGTCGGGGGATGTCGATGGTCCCCCCCCTCCGGGTCGTAGTAGTTCTCCGCCTGGAGAACACTTTCCCCTTGGTCATCCGGTAGAGGTTGGCGGTAATGAGGTCGCCGTACATCCGGTCCCGCTCCCGGTGAGCGGTGTCCGCCAGCTCTTTCTCCTGGAGAGCCATCTTCCGCGCCAGCCGTTCCCGGGCGTGGTTCAGGGTTTTCAGGAAGTCCTGTCCCTTCTGACGTACCCCGCTCGGCGGTCTCCTTCTCCTGGTAAAAACTGGTCCAGCAGGGCCCCGAAGGTTTGGCAGGAACGGCTCTCCGTGGTGGGCCCATACTGGAGGATGGGCCGGAAGGAAACGTCCACCGGACTCCCCTCCCCGCATCAGAAGGGTGGGGTGGTCTTTCCTCCTCCACCTGGGTCAGCAGGCGGGCAAGGCGGGCATAGAGCCCCGCCGGGTCCCTGCCCCACGGGGGGTATCGGTCTCCCCAAAGGCCTCAAAGGCCAACTCCCGGGCCAGGAGGGGGGGACAGGCCCAAAAAAAGTGGTCCAGGAGGAACCGGTCGGCAGGGGTGTCCCCCGCCGAGTCCGCCAGGCCTGGAAGGCCTCCTGGGTGAGGGACCGGGGATCCAACTTCCCCGCCTGGGCCTCTGGATACTGATAGAACATCCCCGGCAGCAGGGGGCGGGCCTGGGTCAGGTCCCCCCCCCGGTGCGGCGGAGGCAGTCCACGATCCGGTCCTCCCCGTCCAGGAGGATGAGGGTTGGTCCGCCGGCCCATGGCCTCAGGATGAGGCGCCGGGGACCTTGTCCCCCATCTCGTTGGTCCCCTCGATGACCAGCTCCGCCAGGCGCTCCATGGGGGGCTGGCGGAGGGCCAGAATCTTCCCCCCCCTGCCAGGTACTTCCGCAGGAGCATGCAGAACATGGGGGCTCGGCGGGGTTCTCCCGGGGCAGGGCGGTGAGCTGGATCCGGGGCCCGGCTGGGGTTGGCCGACAGCAGCAGCCGGCAGGGGCCCCTGGCCCCGGATGTGCAGCAGGATCTCGTCCCGGCTGGGCTGGTGGATCTTGTCGATGCGGCCGCCCACCACCGCCCCTTCGGTCTCCCGGAGGACGGCGGACAGGCACAGTGCGTCCATGGGCATGGGTCATCCCTCCCCTTCCATCATGGTTTCAAAGAGTGTATTGAGCCGGTCGGTCTCCCCCGGAGGTAGAGCCAGCCGAACAGGGTCTCCAGTCCTGTGGCCGCCAGGTACTCCTGGCGGGTAGCCCCCTTGGGGTAGGAGTGGGGGCTGGCGTTCCGCCCCCGCTTCAGGACCTGGGCCTCCTCCTGGGTGAGTAGGGGGAGGATGCGCTCCAACAGGGCGGCCTGCCTTGGGGCGGCCACGTAGGCCAGGGCGGCCTTGTGCTGCCGCCCGGGGGTCAGCTTGCCGTGCAGGCACAATGGCGCCCGCACCATCACCTCGTAAACGGCGTCCCCCAGGTAGGCAAAGCCCAGGCTGCTCATGTTCAGCAGGTCCTGCTTGGGGGCGGACAGGTGAAAAGTAATCCATGGGTATCTCTCCGTTTGGTTGGGTTTTGGACTATTGTACCCCCAGATCCCCCGGGGGCAGGGGGGCCTCCGGGGGCCTGCCCCGCCCCTTCCGTCCTTGGGGCGGCGAACTCCTCCCGCAGTGCGGCGATGAAGGCCTTCACCAGGGGGTTTTCCCTGGTGGGTGCGGTAGTACACCCCGAAGGAGGCCGGCTCCACCCCACCAGGGGAACTGCCTCCACCGTGCCACTGGGCGGGACCAGGAGATTGGGTAGAATCGCCACGCCAAAACCCCCCGCCCACCAAAGCCGCGATGGCCTCCCGGAGTCGCAGAGGTAGACCTCCTCCGGCGGTTTCCCCTCCAGCAGCGCCCCTGGAGTTTGGCGGCCTGGGGCAGGGTGCGCTCCCGGTGGCAAAAGGACCAGCCGCTCCCCCTTGAGGTCCTCCAATCGGAGGACCTCCCTCGTTGCCAGGGATGGCCTGCGGGTAAGAGGCCCACCAAGGGAAGGTGCCCAGCTCTCGGTAGGTGGTCCCTTTCACCACCCCCGGCTTGCGGAAGCCCACCACCACCTCCAGGTCCCCCTCCTCCAGCAGACGAAAGGCCTGGGGAAGGGGACCACTTGCAGATGGGGTGGAGATTGGAATGGCCCCTGCCGCAGCTGGCCCAAGACCCCCAGACAGGGAAAAAGAGGCAGGGGTAACTGTCACACCCCACCGCCAGGTCTTGGATCCCCCGGTAGAGGCGTTCTGAAACCGCACTTTGGCCCGGGTGGCCAGGTGGAACAGCTGCCGGGCTGTCCTGGAGGAAGAGCCGCCCCTCCTGGGTCAGGCGGACCGACCGGGTGGTCCGGGCGAACAGGGAGACCCCCCCAACTCCTTCTCCAGAGAATGGATCTGCTGGGTCACGGCGGGCTGGGTCACATGGAGCTGCTCGGCGGCCCGGGTGAAATTGAGGTGCTCCGCCACGGCCAGAAAGCAGCTGATTTGAAAGGTATTCATAAGGTATTCTCCATTTAATTGATTTTGTTTCCTTATCAATGATAACACATTCTAACTTCCCTTTCCACCCCCCTTCCCCCGTATAATAAGGGCAAACGATGGCCTGTCCCTCTCCTGTGGGGCAGGCCGAATATCCTGACCAAACACGGAGGAATCCCTATGCTGAAAACCCTATTCGCCCCCTTACAAGAATTCAAGCGGGCCGCCGGCCAGCTGCCCTCTTCACTGCCCTGGAGGTGGTGATGGAGGTCCTGCTCCCCCCTGGTGACGGCCCGCATCATCGACCGGGGGATCTCCGCCGGGCAGATGGACCAGGTGGTCCGCTACGGCGTGCTGATGCTGGTGGCCGCCTTTCTGTCCCTGGCCTTTGGCGTGCTCTCCAGCCGCTTTGCCGCCCGGGCCTCGGCAGGCTATGCCTGCAACCTTCGGAGAGTCTCTTCGCACCATCCGGGATAACCTCCGCTGGGGCGACGAAAACGCCACCGACCAGGAGATGGAGGCCGCCTGCCGCATGGCCTGCGCCGACGAGTTCATCTCCCGGATGCCCGACGGCTACGACACCCGCATCGAGCAGGGCGGCACCAATGTCTCCGGCGGTCAGAAGCAGCGTCTGTGCATCGCACGGGCCATTCTCCGCAAGCCCAAGGTGCTGATCCTGGACGATTCCACCTCCGCTGTGGACACCGCCACCGATGCCAAGATCCGTGCGGCCCTGAAGGAGGCGCTGCCCGGCTCCACCAAGCTTATCATCGCCCAGCGCATCTCCTCCGTTATGGACGCCGATATGATCCTTGTGCTGGACGACGGCAAGATCTCCGGTATGGGGACCCATGACCAACTGATGGCATCCAACCAGATCTATCGAG
>VOFI01001113.1_pt1 | contig 14001 bp, 16 predicted proteins | sample 5384131 | NCBI WGS metagenome assembly VOFI01 (sample SAMN12384728, study PRJNA508395) | human gut metagenome | isolation source: healthy gut H | host: Homo sapiens
TCGGACAAACCCTATTATACGATTTTCGGCATTCCCTACGCGCAGTATTTCCGCACCGACCTGAGCGTGAGCCGGAAGATCATGCTGGGCGGGGTGACGGCGCTCGTGGGGCATATCTACGGCGGCGTGGCGATGGCCTACGGTAACTCCTCCTCCGTGCCGTTCGACCGCCAGTTCTACTGCGGCGGCAGCAACGGCATGCGCGGCTGGACGCCCCGGACGCTCGGACAGGGCTCCGTGCCCGACCCGCACGGCTCGTTCCCCGTGCAGACGGGCGACGTGAAGCTGGAGGCCAACCTCGAGCTGCGCTTCCCCGTCTGGGGCATCGTGCACGGCGCCACGTTCTTCGATCTGGGCAATGTCTGGTATATCCGGCGGAATCCTTCGGAGTACTCCGACGACGCCGTGTTCCATTTCGACCGGTTCTACAAACAATCGCCGGCGCCTTTTTCATATCGGGATATTCCCGGAGCGACTCTATTTCTTGGCTTCGGGGGCAGCCGCAGCGGCGGGAGCGTCCGTGATGCCGAGTTCTTTCTTCACTGCGGGGGCGATGTCGGTGAGGGAAGCCTCGTCGAAATAGGCGAGCGAACCCGTCGAAGTGTCGAATACGGCCAGATAGCCGCCTGCGGCAGCCACTTTGTCGATCGCGTTCTTGGCCTTCTCGATAATCGGGGCCAGCAGCTCGTTCTGACGCTTCTGGAAGTCCTGCTGAGCGGCCTGCTCGAACTCGTTGCGGCGCTGAATCAGGGCGTTGAGATCGTTCTCCTTGAGCTGGCGTACCGACTCCGAAAGGGTGTTGAAATTCTTCTGGAACTCCTGCAGTTTCTGGTTGTATTCGACGGTCATGGACTCCAGATTGTCCTGAAGATCCTTGGCATAAGCCTCCATGTTGGTCTGCATCTCCTTCGTTTCGGGCATACCCACGATGATCTCCTGAGTGTTGATGCGTCCGAATTTCTGTGCGAAGAGCGATGTCGCGCCCATCACGAATACAACCGCAAGGGTTAGTTTGATTGCTTTTTTCATAAAAGATTATTAGTTAATTGTTTGATGTTTCTACTTCTTCAGCATGTCGATCAACTGCTGCGTGCGCTCCACACTGGGATTCGTATAGAGCAGCGTGGGATTGTTCGCCGAGTCGAGCACCACGTCGGCGCCGGCCTGCTTGGCGTAGGCTTCGATGGCCGCGAAGACCTTCTTCTGGATCGGCTCGATCATTTCGATCCGCTTTTTCATCAGCGCGCCGTCGTTGCCGAAGAGGCTCTCCTGAAAGGTCTGCGCTTCTTTCTCGCGGGCGAGAATGGCGTTTTCGCGGGTCTGGCGGGTTGTCGCCGAGAGCGAAGCCTTCTGATTCATATAGGCGTTGTAAAGCGCCTCCACTTCGGCGAATTTGGCGTCCACCTGTTCCTGATATTGCTTGGCGAGTAATATAACTATTTTCTTTCAAATTTATTGCCAGCCTCTCTTTTTTTGCAAACGCCCTTCGCCGGAATTCCGGGTCCCCCTTTTCAAAGGGAGATTCGAATACATGGGGATTGTCCGCGGAATCGTGCGCCGGTTAGAACTGCTGCCCCAGTACGAAGTGGAACTGGCTTCCGCTCTTCTTGGCTCGAACCTGCCGGGGCGTCGAAACCGTAACCCCAGTCGATACCCAGCATACCTACCACAGGCAGGTAGAGGCGGACGCCGAAGCCGGCCGAACGCTTGATCTTGAAGGGCGAGAACTTCTTCCACGATTCGAATGCATTACCGCCTTCGAGGAATCCCAGTACATAGATCTGCGACGAGGGTTTCAGGATGACGGGGTAGCGGAACTCGGCGGTGTATTTGTTGTAGGCCAACCGAATAGTCGCTCGTAGGGTCGAGTGCGCCGTCTTCGTAACCGCGCATCGAGATGATGTCGATACCGTATATGTTATACCCCGACATACCGTCGCCGCCGACTTCGAAGCGCTCGAAAGGCGAAACCTTATATTTATTGTAGTTGCCGAGGTAACCCATCTCGGCCTTGAGCATCAGCACCAGGTTCGAGTTCTTGTTTCGTCAGCGCTTGGAACCACTGTGCCTTGAACTGCCATTTGTGGAATTCTACCCAGCGGTAACGCTCCTGATTCGCTCATCGAGTCGTCGTCTTCTTGTAGTCTTTGCCGTCCCAGAGCGAGTAGGGGGGCGTGAACTGCACCGATGCGCTGAACTCCGAACCGCGGCGCGGATAGATCGGCTGGTCCACCGAGTTGCGGGCGAATACGAGTTTGAGCGAGAGCAGGTTGGAATTGCCGTTCTCGACGACGAACGGTCCAGTTTTTGAGCGAGAAGCGTTCGTAGCTCGCCTCGCCGTAAAGCGTGAAGTAGGGGTCGGGCCAGTTGAGACGCTTGCCCAGACCGGCTGCCACGCCGTACGTGCGGAAATAGCGTGTGGCGCTCTGCCAGATATAGTAGGCGTCGTTCTGTTCGGAGATGTGCCCCGAGATGGTGAACGAGTTGGGTTTCCGGCCGCCCAGCCACGGGTCGGTGAAACTCAGGGCGAACGCCTTGTAATAGGTGCCGTTGGTCTGGGCCGAGATCGACAGCCGCTGGTTCTGGCCCATCGGGTAGGGCGCCAGGCCCCCTTCTTGAAGAAGTCTTGACCGAGAGGTTGTTCAGCGTGATGCCCACCGAGCCCACGAACGTTCCGGAGCCCCAGCCGCCGGCGATGTTGAACTGGTCGGAAGCCTGCTCCTCGAGGGGCCAGTTCACGTTCACCAGCTCGTTCGACACGGGCTTGATGTCGGGCATGATGGCCTCGGGGTTGAAGTGTCCCATCGAACCGAGCGTGCGGATGGTCTGCATCAGCAGCGAACGGTCGTACAGTTCGCCCGGGCGGACGTACAGCTCGCGGCGGATCACCTCGTCATCGACCCGCTGGTTGCCCGTGATCCCCACCTCGTTGATGGTGAACTGCTTGCCCTCGAACACCTTGACCTCGACGTCGATCGAGTCCGCGCCGATGATCGTCTCGGCGGGTTCGATCTGCGACATGAGGTATCCGTTGTTCTGGTAGAGCGACTTGATCTGGTTCATGTCCTCGGGGTTCTCCTCCTTGCCGATGCCCAGCCGCTTGTGCATCGTCTTCTTGTCGTAGATGTCACCCTTCCGGACGCCGAACAGTTCCTGTAACTGCTCGGTCGGATAGACCGAGTTGCCGACCCACGAGACGTTGCGGATGTAGTATTTGTTGCCCTCCGACACCTCGACGTCGATGCCCATGCGCTTCTCGTTGATCGGATAGATCGAGTCGCGCACGATGGTCGCGTTGCGGTATCCCTTCGAGTTGTAGAAGTCGATCAGCAGCCCCTTGTCCTCGCCGTAGTCCTCCTCCTTGAATTTGGCGCTCTTGAAGAAGTTGATCGACTTCTGGTGCGTCTTCTTGAAGGTGCGGCGCAGGCGCTTGTCCTTGAACTGCTCGTTGCCGAGGAAGTTGATCCGGCCGATCTTCACCCGCTCCTTGCGGTCGATCAGGAAGGTCACCGACACGGCCTGTCCCGCCGGACGGAGCGTGTCGTTGTCGATGCGCACGTCCACCGTGGCGTTGCGGAAACCCTTCTCGGCCCAGTATTTCTTGATGAGTTTCTGGTTCTTGTCGATGACGTAGTCCGAAAGCTCGCTGTTGGGCTTGAGTTTGAGCTTCTCGGTCAGGTCCTTCTTCTTGCCCTTCGAAATACCCTCGAAATTCCAGTGATAGACGCGCGGCCGCTCCTTGAGGAACACCTCCAGGTCGATGCTGTCCCCGTCGATCTCGGCCCCGATCTTCACGTCCGAGAAGAAGCGCTGGCTCCACAGGCGGGAAATGGCGTTTCCGATGAAGTTGCTCGGCAGGTAGATCGAATCGCCCGCGACCAGACCCGCCGACGACTTGAGAATCTCCTCGTTCAGATACTTCACGCCGCGGATGTTGATGTCGCGGATATAATAGCGGCGGGGCGCGCCGTCGTTGCGCAGCATGGGAGCGTCTTCAGGAAATGCGGTCGTCGCGGCCGCCGTCGTATCCTGCGGATTCGGCTCCTGAGCCGATAGATTCGGGCAGCCCAGCACGAGGGCCGCGACTGCGGCGAATATCTTACCGGAATAGTTCATTCTCTGTGTATGTCTCTAAACTTACTTCATTTATTTAACCAGCCCGAAACGCCTGTCGCGCCGCGCATACTCCTCCATCGCCCGGTCGAAATCCGCCTCCGTGAAATCGGGCCACAGCACCTCGGGGAACCACAGTTCGGCATAGGAGGACTGCCACAGGAGGAAGTTGCTCAGCCGCTGCTCGCCGCTGGTGCGGACCACCAGATCGGGATCGGGCCACGGGGCCGTGTCGAGCGCCGCGGAGAGGGTCTCCTCCCCGATCTCCCCGGGTGCGATCTCCCCCGCCGCCGCACGGGCGGCGATCCGACGCACGGCCCGCACGATCTCGCTGCGCGAGGAGTAGTTAAGCGCCAGAATCAGCGTCAGCCTCTCCCCTCCGGCCGTCTCCCGCTCGGCCCGGGCCAGGTAGCTCCGCACCTTCTCCGGGAAGCGGCTGCGGTCGCCGATCATCGCGATCCGCACCCCCTGCCGTTTCAGCTCGGGGGTCTCGTTCACGACGCTGCGGCAGAAAAGCTCCATGAGCGCGGAGACCTCCCCGGCGGGACGCCCCCAGTTTTCGGTCGAAAAGGCATACAGCGTGAGGTACTTCACCCCCCAGCGTACGGCAGCGCGCAACGAAGCCCGCACGGGTTCCACACCCGCGGCATGGCCTTCGTAACGCTCCTTGCCGTGCAACCCGGCCCACCGGCCGTTCCCGTCCATGATGATGGCGACGTGCTGCGGTATGCGTTTCGGCTCGCTCATATTAGGGCACAAATATAAAAATATAAATTGAAAAATCCGTAAATTCCCGCCAATTTCCCTCGCGCTCCGCCTCCGCGGCGCTGCGGAGGACCCGGCGGAACGCAGGGGCGGGGAGAGGCTCTCCGGAACGAATCAACTGCGGATATCCACTCCCCACATCATCTTATTGCGTAACGTGTCGTAAAATGAGATATTGTGCGGAACGGCCAAAAAAATCCGCTCTTCGGCCCGCCGGACCGTAAAGGAGGCCTCCGGAGGAATCGGGTAGGTGCGGTTGTCGAGCGTGACGAACGCCTCCGAATGGCGGACGCGGACGCGCAACGAGATCACGCTCCCGTCGGGAATCACCACGGGGCGCATCGTGAGGTTGTGCGGCGCGAGCGGCGACAGCACCAGACAGCGGCACGCCGGGGCGATCACCGGTCCTCCGGCGCTGAGCGAATAGGCCGTCGAACCCGTAGGGGTCGAGACGATCAGCCCGTCGCCGTGGTACGTGGCCACCATCTGCCCGTCCACATACGTCTCGACGGCTATCATCCCCGCGCCGTGGCGCTGCACGGTGAACTCGTTGAGAGCCAGCAGCGAGTCGGGCTGCCGGGCGAAGTCGCCCCCGACCGAGAGCATCGCCCGCGGCTCGACGGAGAGCCACCCTCCGGCGATCTGCCCGAAGAGCCGGTCCAGCCCGTCGCTCGGCGCGCCCGTGAGAAATCCCAGATGCCCGGCGTTGATACCCAGCACCGGCATCGGCGCGCCGCACAGCCGGTGCACGCCTTCGAGCAGCGTGCCGTCGCCTCCGTAGCAGACCATGACGGTCCCCTCGGGCTGCTCCCCGACGCAACCGCCGTAGATCCGCTCCGGCCCGGGGTCGATGCCCGCCAGCTCCCGCATCGTCGGGACAAACTCCTCATTGACCGCATAGTCGAAGCCGAAGGCGCCGAGCGCGTCGAACAGCCGGCGCAGCTCCCCGGCGGTGCGGGGAACCTGCGGGCGGGAAAAAAGTATGATTTTCATCGGCGGAAATTTCGAAAAAATAAGTAACTTTACCACGCCGAAACGCCTGCGGAACGGGATTCCGGACCCGGACGGCGAACGGCGGCGCGGATTTCCCCGCAAATATAGCGTTTTTTATGACAAAGTTGAGCGTAAACATCAATAAGATCGCCGTGGTGCGCAACTCGCGCGGCGGCAATCTCCCCGACGTGGTCCGCGCGGCCACGGACATCGAACGCTTCGGCGCGGACGGCATCACGGTCCACCCGCGGCCCGACGCGCGCCACATCCGCTACGACGACGTGCGGAACCTCGCACGGGTGCTGACCACCGAATTCAACATCGAGGGCAATCCGATTCCGGACTTCGTCGCGCTGGTGCTGGAGGTGCGGCCCGCACAGGTCACGCTCGTGCCCGACGCACCCGACGCCATCACCTCCAACGCCGGGTGGAACACCGTGGCGCACCGCGAATTTCTCACCGGCATCGCCGCCCGCTTCCGCGAACGGGGCATCCGCGTCTCGATCTTCGTCGATCCCGTGCCCGAAATGGTCGCCGGAGCGAAGGCCTGCGGCGCCGACCGCGTGGAGCTCTACACCGAGGCCTACGCCCGGGAGTACGCCGCGGATCCCGCGGCGGCGATCGCCCCCTACCTGGCCGCCGCCGAGGAGGCCCGCCGGCAGGGACTCGGGCTCAACGCCGGGCACGACCTCTCGCTGGAGAACCTGCGCTACTTCGTCGGCCGGATTCCCGGCACCGACGAGGTGTCGATCGGCCACGCGCTGATCTGCGACGCGCTCTATTACGGACTGGAGAACACCGTGCAGCTCTACAAACGGGAACTCAAATAACGCGAAGACCATGAAACGGATTCTGATTCTCGCCGCCGCGCTTCTCGCCGCCGGCACGGCCTGCGCCCAGGAGGCGTACAGGGAGCAGCGGCGCAGCCTGTTCGAGCTGCTGCCGATCCGCTCGAGCGACATTGTCTTTCTGGGCAACAGCCTCACCGACGGCTGCGAGTGGAGCGAACTCTTCGACAACCGCCACATCCGCAACCGCGGCATCAGCTCCGACCGGGCGTGCGAACTGGCCGAACGGCTCGATCCGATCGTCGAAGGGCATCCCAAGCGGCTGTTCCTGATGATCGGCATCAACGACCTGGCGGGCGGAGCCGCCCCCGGGGAGGTCGTCGCCGACATCGCCCGGGTCATCGACCGCTTCCAGACCGATTCGCGCTGGACGCGGATCTTCGTGCAGAGCATCCTCCCGGTGAACGGGCGGGATTTCGACGCCTACAGGAACCATTACGCGCACGCCGACCGCATCGTGCCGACGAACGAGCTCCTGAAGGCCCTGTGCGAAGAGAAGGGCGTGACGTACATCGACGTCTGGAGCGCCCTGGCCGACGGCGAAGGGTTGCTCGACAAACGCTATACGAACGACGGCGTGCACCTCGTGGGCGAGGGCTACCTGGTGTGGCGCGACGTGCTGAAACCCTACGTCAAGTAACCCGTGCCGCTCTCGAATCCGATATTCCGCCGCATTTCGCGCCTGGCCGACGCCCAGGGCGTCCGTGCCTTCGTCGTCGGCGGCTACGTCCGCGACCACTACCTGCGGCGCCCCTCGACCGACATCGACGTCGTGGTCGTGGGCAGCGGCATCGCGCTGGCCGAGGCGCTGGGGCGCGAGCTCGGCGCGAAGGTCTCGGTCTTCAGGACTTTCGGGACGGCGATGGTGCGCGCCGGAGGCATCGAGGTGGAGTTCGTCGGCGCCCGCAAGGAGTCCTACACGCACGATTCGCGCAAACCGCAGGTCGAGGCCGGCACGCTCGAAGACGACCAGCGCCGCCGCGACTTCACGATCAACGCCATGGCGTGGTCGCTCAACGGCGACACGTTCGGCGAGCTGGTCGATCCGTTCGACGGCATGTCCGACCTGGAGGAGTGCACGATCCGCACGCCGTGCGATCCCGACGTCACCTTCTCGGACGATCCGCTGCGCATGATGCGCGCCGTGCGGTTCGCCGCGCAGTTGGGCTTCACGATCGAGGGGGAGACCTTCGAGGCGATCCGCCGCAACGCCGCCCGCATCCGCATCGTCTCGCGCGAACGCATCGCCACGGAACTCAACAAGATCGTCCTCTCGCCCGTGCCGTCGATCGGCTTCGAACTGCTGGAGCTCACCGGACTGCTGGAGCTGATCCTTCCCCGGAGATGCACCGCCTCAAAGGGATCGAGCGGCGCGGCAAACACGCCCACAAGGACAACTTCATCCATACGCTCAAGGTGCTCGACAACGTGGCGCGCCGCTCCGGCGACCTCTGGCTGCGCTGGGCGGCCGTGCTGCACGACATCGCCAAACCGCTCACGAAGGCTTACGACCCCACGGGCTGGACGTTCCACGGCCACGAGGTCCTCGGCTCGAAGATGGTGCCGGCGATCTTCCGGCAGTTGAAGCTGCCGCTCAACGAGCATATGAAATTCGTGCAGAAGCTGGTTTTCCTCCACCTGCGGCCGATCATCCTCTCGGAGGAGATGGTGACCGACTCGAGGCGGGCGTCCGGCGGCTGCTCTTCGAGGCGGGCGACGACATCGAGAAGCTGATGACGTTGTGCGAGGCCGACATCACGTCGGGCATCGACGCGAAGGTCAAACGCTATCTGGCCAATTTCCGGCTGGTGCGCCGCAAGATGAAGGATCTCGAGGAGCGCGACCGCATCCGTAACGCTGTCCGATCGGCACCATGAAGTAGGAGAGGAAGGTCGAGCAGACGACCACGTAGCCGATTCCGGCCCATGTCCGGGGCGCGAGCGCGGCGTAGTCCACCGCCGTGAGCGGCCGGTAATAGACCGCGGCAGCGACGACGGCCGCGAAGAGGAACATCCACTTCATGGTCGTTACGGGCGAATATTTGACGATTACGTTGCGGAAAGCGGTGAGGTAGGTGGCGTAGCTGACCGCGCTGACGAGACACAATACGTCGCCCTTGACGCTGCTCGTGTGCCCCGTCCCGTGCCGGCTGACCAGAATCAGCAGCAGCGCCCCGGCGCAGCCGAGGAACACGCCGCCCGCCTTGAGCCATGTGATCGGCTCGCGCAGGAACAGCGTCGCCAGCACCATCGTCAGTACGGGGACCACCGTGGCGATGATCGACGAGTCGATGGGCGAGGTGAGCGACAGCCCCCAGAGGAAAAGCATCTGGTTGAGCTGGATGCCGAACACCGACGCGAAGAGCAGCAGCACGATGTCGCGCCGTGCGACTCTCTCGCGGGGCAGGAAAAACGAAACGCTCCAGAATAGCAGGCAGGCGCCCAGCATGCGGTAGACGCTCAGTGCGAACGGACTGACCCCGCCGGGATTGCTCTCCGACCAGAGCACGCTCTTGCCGATCGGCGCGTTGAGGCCCCAGACGAGATTTGCGACCCAGAGAGCCGCGTGGCCTTTCAGTTTTCCTTTGTCCATGTCATTGCGGGATTGACGCGGCAAATATAGGTAAAATTTGGTGTAATAATTGCCCCTCGGAATTCCCGTGAGCAAAACGCGTTACAATATCGATCTGGTATTTGCCAACCTCTTTTTCGGAGCGAACTTTTCGTTCTATGTCTCCCTTACGCGCAATTATCTGGACTTCCAGCAGATATTCATGCTTCAGGTCCTTTCGGCGGCGGTGTTCTTCATTCCCTTCGCGCTCTTCTCGAAGCAGTCGTTCCGCATCCGCTGGCGCGACGCGGGCAATATCCTGATCGTCACGATGCTGATTGTCTACGGCTGGATGTACATGCTGTTGTGGGGATCGTCCTACACCTCGCCCATCGACGCTTCGATCATCTCGACCCTCGGTCCCGCCGTGACGCTGATCACGGACCACCTGATGCACCCGCACAAATACATCAGGGCGCGGGTCGTGGGCGTCGTCTGCGCCCTGATCGGCGCCGCCGTCCTGCTCTTCGACCACGGGTTCGTGCTCACCCACGGCAGCCGCGCCTACGGCAATGCGCTGGTACTGGTTGCCGTGGTGGCGATCGCCATCAATACGGTGATTATCAAACCCCAGCTCGAACGGCTGGGAACGCTGGTGGTGATGGGGTGGTACTACATCATCGGATTGGCCGTGACGGCGCCATTCTTCTGGAAATACATCGCCCATACGCAGTTCCTGAAACTGCCCCTTCAGGCGCAGGCCGAACTGGCCTATATCCTGATTCTGGGCACGGTCCTGCCCATGTACCTGCTGTACCGGGGTACGGAGAAACTCACCTCGGTCCATACGGCGCTCTACCGCTATATCCAGCCGGTGACCGCCGGAATTCTGGCCATCGTCCGCGGTCAGGCCGTCTTCGACACGGCCAACGTCGTGGCCCTTGTCTTCATCTTCGCAGGCGTGGTGCTGGTGGTGATCGGCTATAAGTATTACGTCCGCCACGGACTGCCGCCCGTGGGCAGCGACGGGAAACTGCGGGCCTAGTCCGCCAGCAGGCGTTCGCGCCACGCATCGGGCACGGGCATGCTTTGCTGCCGCGAGAAGTCGAATGCGACCATCACCGAGCGGCTCTCGCTGCACACCCGGTCGCCGGCGAGCAGCCGCTGGAAGAGCGTGAGGCTTTTGTTGCCGATCTTCTCGCAGGTGGTCGTGACGCGCACCCTGTCGTGCAGGCGGATCTGATCTATGTACGAGGTCGAAGTGGAGACGGTGACGATGCGCAGATCGCCGAGCAGCACCTCGTCGCCGAGTATCTTTTCGTAATACTCCATTTTTCCCACGTCGAAATACATCTGCTGCGAGACGTTGTTCACATGCTGGAACGGATCGACGTCCGAGAAGCGCTTCTGGATGGAGGTTTCCAACGTTTTTGCCATGTGTGTTATTCGCGTATGATTTTCACTTCGCCGCCCTCGCCGAAGGCGATGATCGACGACGCCTTTTTCGTGGGCTTGCCCTCGAAGCGGGGATTGACGACGAAATCGACGCCGTCGATGATCTCGCGCGACACTTCGGCGAGTCCTGCGGGCGTCGCCTCGCCCGAAATGTTGGCCGAGGTCGAGACCACGGGCCGCCCCAGCCCCCGCAGTATCCGGCGGCAGAATTCGTGGTCGGGAATCCGCACGCCGAGCGTCCGCTCTTCGGGAATCAGGTTCTCGGCGACGCCGGCCGCTCCCGGAAGGATCGCCGTCAGCGGGCTGGTCGCCAGCTCCATGACCTCGAACGCGATGCCGGGAGCCTTGTTTACGTAGCGCACGACCATGTCGGCCGACGCGCACAGCATGAGCATCGACTTCTTGTTTTCGCTCCGTTTGAGTTTGTAGATGCGCTCCACGGCTTCGGCGTTGGTCGCGTCGCAGCCCAGCCCCCAGACCGTGTCGGTGGGGTAGAGGATGATGCCTCCCGCTTTCATCACGCGGACCGCCTCATCGGCCTCCCGCTGCAATTCGGTGTTGTTTTGCATAGGTGTTTGTTTTGACGCGCCGCCGCCCTTCGGGCCGCATGCGCTGCGGTTTTGCGCCGTTTCGCGCGCCGCGGCTTCGGCCGGCGGCGCGTGAATGACGCCGTATGGGTATTCCGCTTATTTTACGGGCAGCACCTCGATCCAGTAGTCGTCGGGATCGCTGATGAAATAAAGCCCCATGTCGTGATTCTCGTAACAGATGCAGCCCATGGCGCGGTGGTATTCGCGGACGGCGTCGTAATCGCCCGCCACGCGCATGCAGAGATGGCTCTCGTTTTCGCCCAGTTCATAGGCGCCGGCGTGGTCGCGCAGCCATGTCAGTTCGAGGCGGAATCCCGTCTCCCCGTCGCCCAGATAAACCAGTATGAAGCTTCCGTCGCCCGCTTCCTTGCGGCCTGTTTCTTTCAGGCCCAGCGCCTTGTCGTAAAATTGGAGACTGCGTCCGAGGTCGGTGACGTTGATGTTGAAATGGTCGAATCTGCTCTTTATTTCCATAATTACCGGATTTAGTGCTGCGCAAAATTACACAAATATCCCAAAATCCGCATACGCGCCGCGCATAATAAATTTTGGCCGTAATTCTTAATTTTTAATTCTTAATTTTATACCTTTGCACCACGAACGAAAAATAATAACGAAAAATTCATATGGGAAGAGCTTTTGAGTATCGCAAAGCGCGTAAAATGAAGCGTTGGGGACATATGGCCCGCACGTTCACCAAACTGGGAAAAGAGATCGAGATCGCGGTCAAGGCCGCCGGACCCGATCCTTCGGGCAACACCCGTCTGCGTATTCTGATGCAGAACGCCAAGGCCGAGAACATGCCCAAGGAGAACGTCGAACGCGCCATCAAGCGCGCCACCGAGAAAGATGCCGCCGATTACAAGGAGGTCATCTACGAAGGATACGGCTCGCACGGCATCGCATTCCTCGTGGAGACCGCGACCGACAACACCAACCGCACCGTGGCCAACGTGCGCATGTATTTCAACAAATGCGGCGGTACGCTGGGCAACAGCGGCAGCGTGGCGTTCATGTTCGACCACAAGTGCGTCTTTAAGTTCCGCCCGGCCGAAGGCGTCGATATGGAGGAGCTCGAACTGGAGATGATCGATCTGGGCGTGGACGAGTTCTACCCCGAAGAGGACGGCATCACGGTTTACGCCTCCCTACGAGTCGTTCGGCGCCATCCAGAAGTGGCTCGACGACAAGGGGTACGAGATCGTGTCGGGAGAGTCGGTTTACCTGCCCACCGATACGAAGGAGCTGGACGCCGAGGGCCGCGAGTCGATCGAAAAACTCGTCGAGAAACTCGAAGAGGACGACGACGTGACCAACGTCTACCACAACATGAAGGAGGCCGAGGAGGAGTAGTTTCCCGCCTCAGGACGATACGGTCCGCCCCGAACGGCAAGTCCGTCCGGGGCGGATTTTGTTTTGCGGCCGTTTGTCCTTATCTTTACATTCCTGAAAGGGGCGCCCATAATAATTGTAGCTTATGATTCGTGCCGATTTACATATTCATTCGCAATACAGCAGCGACGGAGAGTTCCGTCCCGCCGACATCGTCGGCAAATGCGCCGCCGGGGGCGTTGACCTCTTCGCCTTGACGGACCATAACACCGTGCGGGGGCTGGACGAAGCCTGCGACGGGGCTTTGCAGGCCGGATTGGAGTTCGTGCCGGGTATCGAGATCGATTGCAGCTTCGAGGGTACGGACCTGCATCTGCTGGGCTATCGCATCGACTGGAAGTCTCCCGATTTCCGTGCGCTGGAAGAGACCGTCGCCGCCAAGGTCATGGCGTCGTTCGGCGAGACGGTCGGGAAGCTCCGTCGGCTGGGCTTCGCCGTCGATGAGCAGGCCGTGCTGGCCGCCGCGGCGGGCAAGCTGCCGACGCTGGAGCTGATCGCCGAAGTGATGCTCTCCGACCCCGCATGCGATACGCCGCTGCTGGCTCCCTACCGGAAGGGCGGCGCGCGCGGAGATATGCCCTATATCAACTTTCACCTCGACTTCGGCGCGCAGGGCAGGCCCGCTTTCGTCCCGGTGGAATATATGAGCTTCCGCGACGCCGTCGAGCTGGTTCGCGACAACGGGGGCGTGCCGGTGGTCGCGCATCCCGGACTCAATCTGCGGGGCCGGGAGCGTATCGTCGAGAAGTTGCTGGAGCGCGGGCCGAGGGATTGGAAGTTTTCAATAATTACCACGATGATCGGCAGATCGCCTATTTCGCGCCGCTGGTCCGGCGCCGTGGGGCCTTGATGACCTGCGGCAGCGATTTCCACGGCAAAACCAAGCCCCTGATCCATGTCGGGCGGTTCGGATGCGACGCGCGCTGGGAATCCTCTCTGGCCGATTCGGTCGCGCGGCTCGCGAAAGGCGTGTGAAAATCCGGCTTCGGCGGCGTGTCACTCTTCGAACGCGACGAATCTCCGCTCGTCGGTCAGGCAGCAGGGGCAGTAGGAATCGCTGCACTCCGCCGGGTAGATGTTGCCGCAGGTCGGACAGACCAGATAGCCTTTCGGGGCGTTGTCTGCCGTAGCGTCCGGCCGACTGTTTCCAGAACCGTCTGCTGTTCCGCGCTCTGAATCGCGGGCCGTCCCGTTCGCCGGGCCGCGGGCCTTGCCTTTATCCGCCCGGTGTGCCGCTCCGTTTGCCCGGTAGTGTGCCGTCTCGCTTGCCGAATTGCGGGCGGTGCTATTTTCCG
>VOFI01001136.1_pt1 | contig 14001 bp, 18 predicted proteins | sample 5384131 | NCBI WGS metagenome assembly VOFI01 (sample SAMN12384728, study PRJNA508395) | human gut metagenome | isolation source: healthy gut H | host: Homo sapiens
GACGGACAGAACCTGCTGGACATGAGCATTGACGAGCGCAGCCGCGCGCCATTCTGGACGAAACGGACTCCGGCCTGGACATAGACGCCCTCCGCATCGTTTCGGAAGGAGTCAACTCCATGCGCTCCCCCTTCCGCAGCTTCCTCGTCATCACCCACTACAAGCGCCTGCTGGATTACATCAAGCCGGACGTGGTCCACGTGCTGGCCGACGGACGGATTGTCCGTACCGGCGGCGGAGAGCTGGTGGACGAACTGGAAAGCAGGGGATATGAATTCCCTGAAAGAGGCGGAAGGAGCGGAAAAGGCGTAACGCCGCCAATCCGGCAGTCAATCATGAGCGACACACCTGACATGTCAGAGGACGGGAACAAACAGAACCTGTTTGACTTCGACCGGAGCAAGGGGAACTTCTCCTTCCCGGAACGCCATAAATTCAACGCCGGCTACGGCCTAACGGAGGCCACCATCGACTACATCTGCGACGTCAAGGACGATCCGGAATGGGTGCGCCAGTTCCGCAAAAATGCGCTTGCCGTCTTTGAAAGCAAGCCCATGCCCACCCACTGGGCGTCCCCGGACATTGAAAAAATAGACTTCTCCCGGATCCGCTACTATCTTTCCGACGGTGAACGGCCCAGGCGAAGCTGGGATGACGTGCCGGAAGACGTAAAGCGCACCTTTGAACGCCTGGGCGTCCCTGAACAGGAACGCCAGTTCCTGGCGGGCGTGGAAGCCCAGTATGACTCCCGAGTCCGCCTACTCCAACATGAAGGAGGAACTCCGCAGCCAGGGGGCGTCATCTTCGTCAACTCCACGGAAGGCCTGAAATACCATGAAGACGTCTTCCGCCCCCTGGTTCGGCAAAGTCATCCCCACGGGAGACAACAAATTCTCCGCCCTGAACAGCGCGGTATTTTCCGGCGGTTCCTTCATTTACGTGCCCAAGGGCGTGAAGCTCAAGCACCCGCTCCAGGCGTACTTCCGCATCAATTCGGAAAACTTCGGGCAGTTTGAACGCACCCTCATCATTGCGGATGAAGGGGCGGAGCTCATGTACATGGAAGGGTGCACGGCCCCCCAGTTTGAAACCACCACCCTCCACTCCGCCGTCGTGGAGCTGGTGGCCCTCAAAGGAGCGAAAATCCAGTACGTCACTGTGCAGAACTGGTCCTCCAACGTCTTCAACATGGTCACCAAGCGCGGACTGGCCATGGAAGACGCGGAAATCCGCTGGATAGACTGCAACATAGGCTCCGGACTCACCATGAAATACCCGGCTGTGGTGCTCAAGGCAGGCGTGCACGCGGGGAAGTCATCTCCATCGCCCTGGCGAATACGGGCCAGCACCAGGACACGGGTGCCAAAATGATCCACGCGGCGGACGACACCACGTCCAACATCGTTTCCAAATCCATCAGCATCGGTGAAGGGGCGCGCCAGCTACCGGGGCCAGGTGGTCATGGGCAAAGGCCTCAAGGGCTGCAAGAACAACACGGAATGCGACGCCCTCCTGCTGGCGGCCAACAGCCGCACGGACACCTACCCCGCCATCACGGTGAAGGGGGACAGGAACACGGTGCAGCATGAAGCTTCCGTCTCCCAGGTCTCTGAAGAAATGCTCTTTTACATGCAGCAGCGGGGCATCCCGAAGGCGGCGGCCATGTCCCTGGCCGTCAACGGATTCATTAACGACCTCGTTCAGGGAATTCCCCATGGAATATTCCGTGGAACTGCGCAGGCTCATTGACCTGGAAATGGAAGACAGCATCGGATAAGGAGGGAAATGATGAACCACTTGCTCAACGAAGAACAATTCCCCGCAGGCTTCCTTCCCGCATGGTTTGAAGCCAGGCACCGCCAGGCCCTGGAACAGGCGGGCCAGCTTCCGGAACCCTCCCGCCGCATGGAATCCTGGCGTTTCGGAACTCCCGGCAACGAATCCCTGGAAAACTTTGAAGCCGCCCCTCCCGTGGCACCGGAAGCCCTGGCCTCCATCATCAGGGAGCATGCCTCCATGCCAGACGCCATCCGCATCGTTTACGCCAACGGCCTCCCCGTCTCCATCCCGGAAGAACTGCCGGAAGGCCTCGCCGTGATGGATCTGGAAGACTTTGTGCTCCAATACCCGGACGCGGCCCGGAAACACCTGGAAACAGCGCCGGAAACGCTCGGTTCCGAAAACCTGGCCGCCCTGAACACGGCTCTCCAGCACAACGGTCTGGTCATCATGGCGGACCGGGAAATCTCCTGCCCCTGGAAATCTTCCACTTCATCTCCGGGGACAACGTGGCCGCCACGTCAGCGCGGACCACGGCAGCCAATTCTGCGGAGCGCTCCAGCAGCACCATCTTTCCTCCGCTTCCTCCGTCAAATACGCTTTGGTCCAGGAGCTCAACAGCCGTTCCCGGGCCGTGGAGCTCTGCCACATTATGGCGGACGATTCCGCGGAAATGGAGCACCTCGTCAGCCATCCCGGCGCGGCATGGGCCAGGCAGGAGACGGTCTGCCTCCTGAACGGAGACAGCGCCAACGTACGCCTGCTTTCCGCCAGCCACCTGAAGGAAAACAAGGAGCTGGACCAGAGAACCTACCAAAAGCACCTCTATCGCGGAGCCTCCAGCAACCTGCTTTACGTCAATGTGCTGGATGACGAGGCCAGCAGCATTTTCAGCGGCATGATCCTGGTGGCGGAAGGTGCTCACGATACCAGCGCCTACCAGAGCAACCGCAACCTCATCCTCAGCCCCCGGGCGGAAGCAAACTCCATTCCCGGCCTGGAAATCCTGGCGGACAGGGTGCAGTGCTCGCACGGTTCCGCCACCTCCTCCATCTCTCCGGAAGAAATCTTCTACCTGCTTTCACGCGGCATTCCGGAGCACACGGCGCGCAGGATGATCGCCCAGGGCTTTCTGAAACATGCGCTGGACCAATTCAGTGATGAAACCCTCCGCGCCGCTGTAGAGGAAATCGTCCTCTCCTGAACCGTTCTTCATCCGGGGGAAACCGTGTCCCTTTCCTTTTCCTTCGCCTGCGGAGGGAAAACGGAGAAAAATGCGGCTTGCCCTTTCCTCCTCCTTTCGCTTCCTTGATAAAAGCCTCCGGAATGAAGCACGGTTTTAATTGCCGGGAGGCATTCTCCCGGAGAAACGGTCCCGCGATTGACAGGGACCATCTTCATTCATAATGGAAAAACCAGCGGATTGCGAATCCGGCCAAAAGAACGGCGGTTGATGCAAACCTGAAATCTTTTGCAAGGCAAAGAATTTTATCAGGAATCCACACCTTCAAATTAAAGAAAAATTTCTTTTCCAACAACCGGTCTTTTCTATTAACTAATTCGGTTTCAGAAAAACATGTTGACTTCGAATTCGCAATCCGTAATCTCTGGCAAGATACTCAATTTTCAAAAGGTCATCACATGATTTCCATCGCCATCATTATCCCCGCCTACAATGAAGAATTGACCATTCGGGAAGTGACCAGGGAGATGCGGACATGGTATGCGGAGACCGCCATGACGCCGGCATTTACAGCCGGGAAAACAAGCGCCCCATGCATAATACGGGAAACAAGGCCGTCCGCATGCTCATCAACAAACTGTTCCAGGGCAACCTGCATGACATCCTGACGGGCTACCGCGTCTTTTTCCAAGCGGTTCGTCAAAAACTTCCCCATTCTCTCCACGGGCTTTGAACTGGAAACGGAAATCAGCATCCACGCCCTGGACAACGGCTATTCCGTCGTGGAAATCCCCACTAATTACATGGACCGCCCGGAAGGCTCCATATCCAAGCTCTCTACCGTATCTGACGGGGTGAAGGTCATCAAAACCATCTTCGCCGTCCTGATGAACCACCGCCCCCTGTTCTTCTTCTCCATCATCAGCGCGGTTCTGCTCATCCTCGCCATTCTGGCCGGCATCCCTGCCGTTCTGGACTACTTCCGGTACGACTATGTCTTCCACCTTCCGCTGGCCGTCCTGTCCATGGGCCTTTTCACCGTATCGGCCCTCGCGCTGACCATCGCCTTCATACTTCACGGCCTCCGGTCCGCCCAGCGGTACGACCATGTCCTCTCCCTCATGCATTGGGAGGAACGCAATCTTAAGCATGAAAAACACTGACTCCCTCTCCCGGCGCTCTTTCTGGCTCTGCTGCCTCCTCTGGGCCGTCCTCGTTGGGGCCTGCTTTGCCCCGGCCATCTTCGGGGGCAAAGTGCTGGCGCCCATGGACATCATGGACTGCCTCATCTCCCCGTATGCCACGCAGCCCATGGAAAACGTCCACAACCACTTTACCGTGGACGCCATCTCCCAATACCTGCCCTACAACTACTCCGTAGCGCAAAGCTTCCGGCAGGACGGTTTACATGGGCTGGAATCCGTACACCCACAACGGAACGGCCATTGCGGAAAACACGATGCTGTGCCCCGGTGACTGGCACCACGTCCTCTACTTCTTCCTGCCCTTCTGGACGGCCTGTTCTTCCTTGCGGGTCTGGGCATGATCGTCTTCCTGCGGAGCCGCCAGGTTCCGGCTCCCTACTGCCTGCTGGGGGCGATAGGCTACGGCTTCTATTCCCAATTCGTCCTGTGGATTTACCACCGGTGGGTGCTGGGAACCATGTGCTGGGCCCCGTGGATATTATGGGCGCTGATGCGCAACAGGGGAAAAAAGAATCATCGACCTTCCTTCCATCCTCTTCATCGCCCTCGGGTTCCGGGGCGGCCACCTTCAGGCGTGCCTGTTCATCGTACTGCTCACGGGGTGCGTTTGGCTGGCGGACTGGTGGACGTCCCCCTCACGCTGGAAGTTTAAAACCCTCTGGCGCGTCTCCCTGCCCTACCTGGTGTCCGGCATCGCCGGGGGCCTTCTCTCCATAGACGTGCTGGCCCAGACCATTCCACCCCTGATGGAAGGTTGCAGGCCCATTCCCTTCCTGACCGGAATCACTCATCTTCCCTCCCTGGTCACCGTCCTGTTCCCCACGCTCCTGGGCGTTCCGGAAACGATTGACCTGTTCAAACTCATGGGCCAGGACCTGTTTGACCTGAAATTCACCGGAGGCGTCATCTTCGTCCTTGCCGTGCTGGGCCTCTTTAACAGAAAAGCCCCCCTGACGGCAAAATTCCTGATGGTCATCAGCCTGATTCTGGCCTTCACCCCCCTCATCACCTATTTTTATTCCCGTTCCACCACGGTCTATGCCCTGGGCGCCTCCTGGCTGGCCGCGTGGCAGCTCCATGCCTTTACTCAGGAACCCGCAAGAACGGTCTGGAAGAAAATCTTCATCGCGCTGGGCATCCTGACGCTGGGATGGCTTCTGTGCTCCATCCTGATTCAAATCTTCCACCAGGACATTCTCTCCACCCTCCAGAGAAACCTTGTTTCCCGCCTCTCACCCGCTGAAACGGGCAGGGAAGCCTGGTACATGCTGAGGACGGAACGCCTGCTGGAACAAACGTGCATCTGGTATCCCCGCACGCTGGCCCTGCTTGCACTGCTGTGGGGAGGCCTGTGGGCCGCCTCCCGCATCCATGTCCGCGCACGGCACAAGCTGCTGCTGGCCTCCGCGGTCATTCTGTGCTCCCTGGGGGAACAGCTTCTCGTTCAGGCCACCTGGGTCCACTATGCGGACAAGCCCGAATCCGCAGGCCTGTACAGGGAACCCGAATGGCTGCCGCGCCTGAAACAGCAGGTGGGGGACGGTTCCGTCCTGTGCTACACTTCACACAGGGACAAGGACTATTTCCACGACAACCACCTTTCCAGCTTCGGCATCAAACAGGCGGAAGGCTATGAAACCGTCAGGCCCAAACGTCTCCATGCCCTTCAGGACATCCTGACCCATCCGGAAGCCGCCGCCAAGGCAGGCATTTCCCACCTTCTCGTCAACCCGCGCCAGCAGCTCCGGAAACCAAAGGCTGGAACCTGGTGGAAAACACTTCCCGGTACGTCCTCTTTGCTAACCCGCATTACAGGGGCAGATACTTTGCAAACGGCCCTGCTACGGAAGAAAGCGCCGTCGTGCACCCCAACTGGCTCACGTACAATAAAATGGACTTCACCGTCCCGCCGGGGGCCTCCTCACTGGATATTCTGGAAAGCTATTCCGAAGGCTGGACGGCACGCATCAACGGAGGGGAGCCCGTTCCCGTGGAATGCTCGGAAAACTACGGCATCATCGTTCCCCTTCCCGTTTCCGACACGCCCGCGCATGTCCTCCTCCAATACAGGGACCACCGCCAGAACACCTATTACTGCATCATCCTCGCCACCCTTCTCCTGATTTGTGCCGCCTGTCTCTGGCGGCATGTAAAAACGGCCTTTCTCCCCCCATTAAGATAGACCTCTCTTCCGTCCTGCTGGGTAAAAATCCGCCCTGAAAGACAGGAAAGCCGTGGTTTGGGCGGGAGGCGGCCAGGTGGCCGTGCGCTTTGACTCAAAGAAAGTCATCCGCCGCAACCTGTTCCCTGGCAAAAACCCGGCAACCGGGAAGTGTACGACATCGTAAAAGACCCCGCGGAGAAAAACGACATCGCCGCGGAAAACCGTGACCTTATTGACAGGGCCACCGCCATCCTGGACAGGGAATACAAGCCCGCGCCCGGATTCCAGGCCCTGCGCTACAAGGCCCCGGAACAGCCGGCCAAATAAGGAAAAAGGGAAGGATTCCCCACGATACGTAACCCCCGGCATTCTGCCCTTGACGTGAACCGCGCCGGGGGTAGTCTTTGACGCATGAGTCTGACCTCTTTCCTCCTCTCCAGGGTGCTCCAGCGCGGTTCCTGCACCAGAGAAGAACTGATAGCCCTCAGCCGGGAACCGCTGGAGGAGCTGTGCCAGGCGGCCAACGCCATCCGGGAGCACTTCTGCGGAAACGTCTTCGACCTCTGCACCATCATCAACGGGCGCAGCGGCAAATGTTCGGAAAACTGCAAGTACTGCGCCCAGTCCGCCCATTACTCCACCGCGGTGGAGGAATACCCCCTCTTAAGTGATGAAGCCCTGCTGGCGGGCGCCAGGTACAATGACGAACGGGGCATCCTGCGCTATTCCATCGTCACCTCCGGCAAGAGGCTGACGGATGCGGACGTGGACCGGCTCTGCGCCAGCTACAGGCACATCGCCGAACGCTGCGGCATCTCCCTCTGCGCCTCCCACGGCCTCATCTCCAAAAAGCACTGCGAACAATTGAAGGCCGCGGGCGTCTCCCGTTACCACAACAACCTGGAAACCTCCCGCCGCAACTTCCCGAATGTCTGCACCACGCACACGTACGACGACAAGCTGCAAACCATCAAGTGGGCTATGGAAGCCGGGCTGGAAGTGTGCAGCGGCGGCATCATGGGGCTGGGGAAACCCTGGAGGACCGGATAGATATGGGGAGGAAGACCAGCTCCGCATCGTGGCGCTGGTGCGTTTCATCATGCCGGACGGCTTCGTCCGCATCGCCGCCGGAAGGAACACCATGAAGGACCACGGCAGGAAAATCTTCATGTCTGGGGCGAATGCCGCCATCTCCGGGGACATGCTCACCACCTCCGGCGTCACCATCCGGGAAGACTTGGCCATGCTGGCGGAGCTGGGCTATGAAGTCCGCATGAAATAAGGGCTGTCCCGTTTTCCCGCTCCTTTCCCCATGAATCACTCCGACTGGTCAAAAAAAGATCTGGAATACATCTGGCATCCCTGTTCCCAGATGAAAGACTATGAAACGCTGCCCCCATCGTGATCGAACGCGGGCAGGGAATCCACCTGTACGACGTGGACGGAAGCGCTATCTGGACGTGGTCAGCTCCTGGTGGTGCAACCTGCTCGGGCCCTCCCACCCTAAAATCAACCAGGCCATCAAGAACCAGCTTGATTCCCTGGAGCACGTCATCTTCGCCAACTTCTCGCACAAGCCGGCCATCACCCTGTGCGAGGAGCTGATGAAAAAAAATCCCGCAGGGACTCTGCAAGTTCAATTTTTCCGACAACGGTTCGGCGTCCATCGAATCCGCTATGAAAATGAGTTTCCAGTACCACTACCAGACCGGAAACCGCCAGAAAGTGCGCTTCATGTCCCTGAGTGACGGCTATCACGGAGAAACCCTGGGAGCCCTCTCCGCAGGCGGCCTGGACCTTTACTCGGAACTCTACAAGCCCCTGCTGCTGGACATCGTGCGCATTCCCGCTCCGGACTGCTACCGCTGCCCCAAAGGGAAAAAAACGAGGCTGCTGCCAGGCGGAATGCATTGACGCGGCCCAGGAGGCCTTTGCGCGCCATGGGGACGCCTGTGCGACGCCTATAACGTGCACCTCATTGCGGATGAAATCGCCACCGGCTTCGGCCGCACGGGCAGCATGTTCGCCTGCGACCAGGCCGGCATCTCCCCGGATATCATGTGCGTCTCCAAGGGGCTCACGGGCGGCTACATGCCCATGTCCATCACCATCACCACGCAGAAGATTTACGATGCCTTTTATGCGGACTACCGGGAAGGAAAGGCCTTCATGCACAGCCATACCTACCCGGCAACCCCCTGGGCTGTTCCGCCGCCCTGGCGGTGCTGAAGATTCTGGACGAGGAACAAATTATTTCCCGGGCGCAGGAAAAGGCCCCCCTCTTCCACCGGATGATCGCCGATGCGCTGGGGAACCATCCGCACGTGGGGGGGAAATCCGCAGCCTGGGCCTGGTGAACGCCATTGAACTGGTGGAGGACAGGGAAACCAAGAAGAGCTTCCCGTCCGAACGGCGGCTGGGATACCAGATTTACAAGGAAGCGCTTAAGGTTTGTAAAAATACCCTGTAACCTCATACCGTCATGATACACTTCACCCCGCTCCGCAAACGTCCGGCGCTTTCCGCGCTGATGCTTCTCATCCTGGGCTCCGGTTTCTGCCAGGCTCAGGAAATGCTTACCGATTCCGCAGGAAGGAAGCCACCGAGTGGCTTAAGGAAGTCAAATCCGGCTACCTGAACACCAGCTCCGCCCGTATCCAGAAGGCTGTGACCGCCCTCACCGCGGCCACCAGCACGGAAAACGCCGCCATGAAACTTTATGTAGACGCCATGAAAGACCGCTTTCTGAACCCGACCAGCATGATGTCCCGCATGCTGAACCGGGGCGGAGGGGGAGGATTCCGGATGATGCGCATGCCGGGCTCCGGAGGAAGAGGAGGCAGCAACGGCAACAGCAGCAAGCCGGACAGCCCCAGCACCGCCTTTTCCAACTGGCGCAAGCAGAATACGGGGAACAACGTGGCCCCAGGCTTCAAAAAAGCCCTTCAAATCCAGTGCAAATGGATGCTGCTGTGCCTGAGAAAGGCGGATGCCGAGAAGAACGAGCGCGAACTCAACGTTTCCTCCAGCGTCTTGTCCATGCTGGATGAAGTGGCCGCCAACGCCAAGGATGTGGGCGAACAGCTCCCCATGGTGGGCGGAGCCAGTGAAGTAATCCGCTCCTACCTGAACATCAGCGACTACCGTTCGGATACTCTGCCGGACAACCTGATGGACCTCAACACCATCTTCGACCGCGTGCTGCTGGCTCCCTACAAGGAAAAAAAGGATGTGGAAAACTTCCGGAAACTCTGGAATAAACGCATCGGACTGGAAGCGACCCTGCTGCAAAATAATTCCGCCAGCGACAAAAAAACGGCGGAAGTGGAAAAAGCCAGCTTCCTGGTCAAAAGGCAGTGGGAACGGGAAAAGGCATGCTTTTGAGCTCGGCGACCAGGTGGCCGCCCTTGAAAAATGAAAAGCCTGATTTCCGGCATCAAGGATCCCGCTGAAAAACAGCGCGCCATCCGCGACCTGGAATTCCTGCTTCTTACCCCGGCGGAACAGGCAAAACTCCGTGAAGAGCGCACAAACAGGCGCATGCCCGGCGGCGGCCCGCGCTTTTAACAACCGTCGACAGCTCCAATTTCCCTTTCATCCCCCGGTGCGCAGCGTGCATCGGGGGATTTTACTTTCCGGCGCGGCGCATCACCGGGACGGAGGCAGTTCCTGCTTCCCGGGCTGGAACCATGTCTTGCGCAGGCGGTAAATGCGCACGCCCTCAATATTCTCATCCAGATGCCAGGCCGTACGCCGTGCCGCTCCCATATATGGCGGCTGAGCATCCCCATGAACTTGCTGTCCATGTCGGAAACGTCCCCCTGCGGAGTCAGGCAGACAATATATACGTTATCCCTGCACAGGTTCAGGGAGGACTGCCCCTCCCAGCCCATCTCCTTCAGCTTCCGCTGCACGGGCTTCAACGGAAAATTCCAGCCGCCCAGCGTCACGACATTCTTCCGGGAACAGCTCCATGCCTTGCGGAAAACGGACTGTCCCGGAGCCAGGTCGTCAATGGTGCCGCCGGACATCTGGACGCAGAACAGGGAATCCGGTTCACGGTCCACCCGTTCGCACAGCAGGCGGCCGGCATCCGGGGAAAAAGACTCCAGATTGGCCTCCCACACGGCGGCGCACGCCTGTGACAAAGAAACGGTGAACGCGCAGAACATGGGCACGCCGCCTGTCAGGGCGCCCTTTCCGGTCCATTTGAAACGAATGGGGCGGTATTTATCCGACCATAGCAGGCACAGCCCGGCAATCAGGAACGTGGGATACACCACGCGGAAATACAGGCGGTCTATGCTGGACATGTACAGCAGAATCAGCACCAGCAGGGCGCCCACGCAGAACACCAGAGCCGGGGAATCCCCCCGCCGGAAAGACACGCGGCAGGCCAGGCCGAATAAAATCCAGCACGGCAGAAGGTCCATGACGGAATCCCAGGAAAACAGATGAAGGGCCTTCTCCCCGCGGACCCAGGCCCTGGGCCAGAACTCGCCCCCGTCCCGCGCCAGCAGAAGCCTTTCCAGATAATCCGTGTTGAAAGCGTCCATATCGCAATTGGTGAACATCCGGACCATCTTGATATCGTTGGCGAACACGCCGTACTCCTCGCACTGGTAGGCGCCCTCCGGCCTGATGGGGCATGTGTCCGAAAGGAGGGCGCGGGCCTGGTTCCACGCCGCCACGTCACAGCCCTCCAGCACATTCCGGTGGGCGTGCTTGTTATACTCATTCAGACCGAAGGAGACTGCCAGTACGCCGGCCAGGGCCAGCCAGAGACGGCCGCGGGCACGCATCTTTTCCCGGGACGGTTTAAACCCGTCCAAACTGCCAGCCAGCAGGATGGCCCCCCAGAAAGCATCGCACACCAGGGCGGCGTCCAGCCGGATCATGCTGCCCAGCACGCACAGGAATCCCCCCGTGCACAGTCCCTTCCAGGAGGAGGAACCGTACTTCAGGCATACCAGCACTCCGGTGAACCCCGTCAGGAAGGCGGCATGGCTGAATTGCAGGGCGGCATAAAAGCCCGGCATGATTAAAAGCCACACCAGCAGCAGGACCAGCGTATTGAAATCATATCTGCGCGCCTTGCGGGCGTGCGCCGTCAGCATCGTGAAAATGGCCGCTCCGCTGGACAGCGTGGCAAGCGCCAGGAACACGGGCCAGACGGACAGGCCGCCCAGAACGGGAGCCGCTTTCAGCAGCAGCCCGGTCAGCAGGGGATTGACGAAAATGACGTGAGCGTCCGCGTAGGAGGGGTCGCCCCAGCCGTCAAGCACGGACGCAATCACCAGATCGTCATTGGATTGGTACGCCACGCCCACAATGCTCCAGGCCAAAACCAGCAACAGCAGGTTGAACCATACGGGATGGAGCAGCGGAAAAAGCGATACCCATCTCCAAACCTGTTTCAACATAAGCAAATTCCCTGACTTTGCGGGCTGTTCTCCCTGCCCGGGCCCGCATACTAGAAACGGATAAAATGAAAGTCAAGAGCCTATCCCGGCGCAAAGCCCGGAAGGACCAAAAGGCCATGGCCGCCGCCTCAGCGGTTCAGGCAGATGATAATGCCCGCAATAATCATCAGGTTGCCGCCCACCTTGCGCATGGTAATGGGCTTGCCGAAAAAAATCCGGTCGAAGAAAAGGATGTACACGTATGCGGAGCATTCCAGCACATTCACTGTAATCATCGGCAAATGGGACAGGCAGTAAAACGTGAGCAGGCAGCAGCCCAGGAAAATGGAATACGCCGTCACGGTGGCCGGATTCACGAAATAGGAAAGGCCGGACAGCCGTTCGTTCATGGCGGACTTTTTCAGAATCACCTGCGTGCAGGAGGCCAGGAAAACGGAAAACAGGTTCAGGCCGATGTAGAATTCCTCATTCATGCGCGTCCTCCTCCGTGGAAACAAGAATAATGCCGCTGATAATCAGCACCGCCCCTGCCGCCAGCGTCCAGGAAAGGGTCTCCCCCAGGCAGAGCCACGCCAGCAGGATTCCCCAGATGACCACGGCGGAACGGTTGGCATAAGCCACGCCCAGATTGAACTTTTTCAGCATCACCTGCCACCCTGCCGCATAAATGCCCAGCAGGAACAGCACGCCGGCCAGCAGGGCGAACCGGTGCCAGTCCGTCCAGCTATAGGGAGCCGCCATCCGCCCCAGAACGGTATTCAGGGCGTAAACGATGAACAGCAGGTGCAGAATAAGGTAGTTGATCATGAGAGAAAAAAAGAGCGGAGGAACTCACTCATACCGGCGCGCCACCACTACGGCGGGCCTGTGCTTGGTCTCCTTGTAAATCTTGGAAATGTAAATGCCGATGACCCCCAGGCTCATCAGAATCAGACCGCCGACCAGCCAGATGGAGGCCACGGAGGAGGCCCAGCCGGGAGGCGCCACATTGTACAAAAGCTGGCGCACAACCACCCAGATGACGTACAGCATGGCAATCAGGGTGACCCCCAGTCCGAAGTAGGAAATGTACACCAGCGGCCTGGCGCTGTAGGAAACCACGGAATTCATCGCCAGCGCCATCTTCTTGCGGAAGGTGTAGGTGGTGGGGGAAGAGGACGCCTTCTTCACCGTGCACGGCACCTGCCGGAAGCCGGCGGAAACGCACAGGCCGAAGAAAAAGGGCTCCCGGTCCTGGAATTTCAACATCTCCCGCAGGAAACGCGCGCTCATCAGCCGCGCCGTGACCATGTTCCTGGTAATCTGCTGGTCGGAAAGCAGGTTGAACAGCGTGTAAAACAACTCTCCGGAAACGGCTTCAAACAGGCCGCCCTTTCTCTTCTCCTGCACGCCGTACACCACGTCCGCCCCGGTGGAGGCCATCTCCCGGGAAAAATCCGCCAGCCATTCGGGGGCTTCCTCCAGATCACTGTCAATCAGGAACACGCGCTCTCCGCGGGCTTCCTCGCAGGCTACGTACATGGCCAGATGGTGGCCGAAATTGCGGGACAAATCCACCACGCGCACCCGGCTGTCCTTTTCCCGTTCCTTCAGGGCCTGTTCCAGCCCTCCCCTGGGGCAGCCGTCATTCACCAGCACCACCTCCGTGCGGGAGGGGTCATAACCCGCCTCAAGCGCGGCGGCAAAACTGCGGGAACAGAACTCCGCCAGATAGCCACCCGTGCAGTACACGGTAGCCACAATGGACAGTTGAACCTGTGGATCAGTCATAACGTTTTTACATACATCAGAACGCGCTTTCTTTCCCCGTTCTTCTCGCACTCCCCGTCCTCTTCCGGGGCATGGGAAAATCCCATGCGTTCATGAAAACGGATGGAAGCAGCGTTATTCTCCAGAATCCGGGCGTACAGCCGTTCCAGCTCCAGCTCTGTTACAGCCAGTTCCATCATCCCGGCATACGCGGCAGAGGCCGGACGCAGTTCCCTGAATCCCCTGTCGTAAAGATAAATGCCTATCTCGCCGCGGCGCGTCTTCCGGTCAAACCAGGGCAGATAAACCAGCCCCAGCGGAACCTGGTCCGCGTAAATCACGCAGGCAATAGCGTCCTCCCCGCGGATATTCCTTTCCAGCCATGCCCGGTGCTGGCCGCGGAAAAACTTGGCCCGGTTGGTTCCTTTTTCCCGGATAATCTCCGCGCGCTCCATCAGCTCCGGATCATTCACCAGCAGGGCGCCGCCCTCTCCGGAA
>VOFI01001143.1_pt1 | contig 14001 bp, 15 predicted proteins | sample 5384131 | NCBI WGS metagenome assembly VOFI01 (sample SAMN12384728, study PRJNA508395) | human gut metagenome | isolation source: healthy gut H | host: Homo sapiens
TACATCTACCGCCAAGACGGCGTCACCCACATCCTGTGGCCCGTCTCCAATCCCGGCACGGTGGAAGCCATCCGCAAAGGCTTTGAAGAAGTGGATGCTCTTTACATAGCGGACGGCCATCACCGTACGGCGTCCAGCGCCGCCGTTTCGCCAGGCGGCGCAAGGAGCACCCGGACTACACGGGACAGGAGGAATTCAATTACCTGATGGCCGTCGTCTTCTGTGATGAAGACCTCTTCATCATGGACTACAACCGCGTCGTGCGCGACCTGAACGGCCTGTCCAGGGAAGAACTCCTGGAAAAGCTCCGCGCCTCCTTCGACGTGGCGCCTGCGGACGCCGTTCCTGGAGAAGGCTACGCCCCCCGCGCCAAGCACGAATTCGGCATGTATCTGGACGGCCGGTGGTATTCCCTCACCGCCAAACCGGGAACCTTCCCGGCGGACCATCCCATCGAAAGCCTGGACTGCGCCATTCTCCAAGCGAATCCGCGCACGAGCGACCGCATCGACTTCGTAGGCGGCATCCGCGGCCTGGGAGAACTGGAACGCCGCTGCTCCGGAGAAATGGCGCTGGCCTTCTCCCTGTACCCCGTCACCATGACTATCAACACCATATCTCCCCGGAAGGAAAGGAACTGGCCGCCCGGAAAAACAGCCATGGAACAGGAGGCCGTAGTATTGGAGAAAACCGTCAGCCAGACCCGGAAGAAACTGGATGAAGCCCAGGACGCCACCCGGACGGCGGAAGAGGCCATGGAAAAATTCGGGAAACCTATCTTGAGCAGAAAAGACAGCAGCAGCAGGAAGCCCAGGTTGCCGCCTACCAAAAAGCATGGCGGACCAGCAGGAGGAAGTGAAGGAACACGACCAGAGGATTGACCAGTTGCGCCGCCGCATGAGCAGGCAGAGGGAAAACTCCAAGTCCACCAGGGAAGAACTGCTTCAAAAGAGGGAGGGAATGAAAAACCCTGCTTGCGAAGTTGGCCGACAAGCAGAGAAGTATTCAGGCGGAACTGGGGCAGGCCGAACGGGAACTCGGCCAAGAACCGGGAGGATGCCAAAGCCAAAAAGAAATTTTCAGGAGCCGCTCCCCAGAAGGAGAACATCTCGGAACTTCAATCGCAAATAGCCTTCATTCGCCTGAAAACCTCTGCCACAAAGAAAAAAATGCAGGCTCTGGACGCTGCCCTGGAAGCCCTGGAAGAAAAAAAACCGGCAAGCAGCAGCTACTGATGCAGAAAGCGGAGGAAAAACTCACCGAACAAAAAAAACAAGGCCTTAACCGACGATGACCGGGAAGAAACCGCCGCCCCGGACCCGGGAGATGACGATTTGCTGGCTACAGCCGGATACAGGGAGCAGTCCAAAACCGTCCGGAACGCTCTGGAACAAGCCCGGAAAGAAGAGGAACAGGCGTCCCGGACCTATGACGAGGCCCGAGCTGAAATGCGCAAGTCTTCCAGAGAAGAAGTGAAAAAAGCTGGAGAAGGAGGAAAAGGACCATGCCTCCGAAAAGCTCCTGCGTCCCGTTTGCCGCTCTTCCGGCGCCCTCCGCAGGGAGGCGTTGACGGGCGGCAGGGATATGGTAGTCTCAGGCCTGCCTGATCATGCTCACACTGGCCCAGCTTCACGGACAACCGGAAATTTTCCATTCCATCCAGGGGGAAGGCGTCTCCCAGGGGACTCCTGCGTCTTTCTGCGCCTGGCAGGCTGCAACCTGGCCTGTTCCTGGTGTGACACGGCGTACTCCTGGAACGGGACGGTTCCCGGAGTGCGGCTCACGCCTGAAAAGGCGGCGGAACTGGCGCTCCGTTATCCATGCCGCCGCCTGGTACTGACCGGGGAGAACCGCTCATTCAGCAAAAAGCCCTTCCCGCCCTGCTGCGCCTGCTACCGGACCATGCCGTGGAGCTGGAAACCAACGGCACCATTATGCCGGATGCGGAACTGCTGGAACGCATCACGCAATTCAACGTGTCTCCCAAACTCCCCCCACTCCGGCAATGAAACCGCCAGAACATGGAAACCGGACATCCTGCGCCGTCTGGCTTCCACGGAAAAAGCGTGGTTCAAATTCGTAGTGGCGTGCGAGGAAGATGTAAAAACCGCCCTGCGGCAGGCTTCCGGGGCAGACATTCCCGCAGAACGCATCCTGCTCATGCCACTGGCCTCCACACGGGCAGAGCTGGACGCCATGCGCGCGCAGACGGTGGAATGGTGCCTCCGTTATGGCCTCCGCTTTTCAGACCGCCTGCACATCGCCATTTGGGACAGCAAAAAGGGCGTTTGAAAACGCCCTTGTATAGTCAAAGGAAAATATTCCCTGGCAGGCATCCTGCGTGGAGCTCTTCGCCCCATCATTCCGGCAGCTTATGCCTTCTGCTTCAGGTCCAACAGCATCTGGGCGTTGCTTGGGTACTTGTTCAGGAAAAACAGGAAGCGTTCCATGGCCTCTACAGGCTTGTGCCCCGCCAGCGCGCGGCGGATCAGGTTCATCTTGTACAGCCACGCTTCCGGCATGATGAAGTTCTTCCCGGCGCGTTCCCGATTTGAGGATATCCACGGCCGGGAAGATATACTGCTCCGGCAATGCGGCGGTTCAGGACAAGCTCCATGTTGCCCGTACCCTTGAACTCCTGGAAAATCAGGTCATCCATACGGCTGTTGGTTTCCACGAGTGCAGTGGCGATGATGGTCAGGGAACCGGCCTGGCGCGTATTGCGGGCGGCGGCAAAAGACGGCGGGGCATTTCCAGCGCACGGGCATCAATGCCGCCGGACATGGTGCGGCCGCCCCCTTTGTCCGCGTTATTATAGGCACGGGCAAGGCGCGTGATGGAATCCATCAGCAGGAAGACATGCTGGCCGGCTTCCACAAGCCGCTTGGCGCGCTCAATGCAAAAGCTCCGCCATGCGGCAGTGGTCACGCACCCTGCCGTCATTGGAAGAAGCGTATACCTCGGCTCCGGGAAGGGTCACTTCTTCCGGGCGTTCGTCCACCAGCAGCACCATCAGGTGGATGGAATCCTTGTAATTCTCCAGAATGGCTTCCGCCATGTGCTGCAGCAGCGTCGTCTTCCCCGCGCGGGGCGGAGAAACGATCAGGCCGCGCTGGCCGCGCCCGATCGGCGCAATCAGGTCCAGCGTGCGCGTGGTATAGCGCTCCGGACGGGTTTCAAAGGAAATGCGCTTATTCGGATTGACCGCCTTGAGCTCTTCAAAATGCGGGCTCTTGCGGGCCTTCTCCGGCGCATCTCCGTTGACGGCGGAGATCTCCGTCAGAAGAATGCCGCGGTCATGGCGGCAGGCTTGTCCATGCACCCAAACGGCGGGGCGCAGGCCGAACTTGCGGATCATGTCCTGCGGAACGTACACGGCTTCCGCAAAAGCGTCAAAATCATTATCCGGCTTCCTTAAAAAGCCGAATCCCTTATTCGTGATTTCCAGCAGGCCGTCCACCGGTTCCGGGGGCGCCAGCTCACGGGGAGCATTATTCTGGGGAGCATTCCCCTCCTGGTGATTATTGTTCCAGCGGTTTTTAACCCGGTCATTGCCGTTCCTGCCATTGCGGCCGTCCTGCCGGTTGTTCCGGTTCTTATTGAAACGGTCGTTGTTATTGCGGCGGTTCTGTCTCTCAAAACGCTGCCTTTGCGGTTCATTCGTCCGATGGGATTCCCGCGCGGCATCTCCGGAGAAATCCGTCGCGCCTTCCTGTACCACCTTGATGGACGGAGCGGCAGAATCCGCATCCGGCCCCGTCTCCTGTCCCCGCGGTTTTCTCACAAACCTCTGGCGGATCACCTTCGGCCTGCCTCCTTCGGACTGTTCCGGGCAGAATCCGCAGGACTGGCGGCCGGTTTCCACGGGCTTCTTTGCGGGGACGTCCGCGCCGGGGCTTGGCAGGAGCTTCCTCCGTCCCTTCCGCCGCCGGAATTTCAGCGCTGCTTTTGCGGGCGCTCTTCTTCTGCGGCGCATCCGTGCTCTCCATCCCTTCACCCGCCAATTCCTGAACCTTCTTCCTTGCCGTCCGCTTGCGGGGGGCCGGGGGAAGAACCCTGTTCCGTCCCGGAAACTTCCGCAGCGGCGTGGGACTCTGCCGGAGCTTCCGCCGCAGACTTGGCTCTGCGGACAATACGTTTTTTGGGCGATGGCTCCGGAGAAACCTGTTCCGGAGTCAAATCTGGGGGTATCAGACATGGAAAAGAAAAATTGACTGCAACAACAGGCGTCTCCTGAAAGACAACGGCGTTAGTCAAGCTGTTCGAGGATTTCTTCCGCCACGTCGAAATTGGAGAAGACGTTCAGCGCGTCATCGTAATCGTCCAGCGCTTCATACAAGCGCAGGGCGGCCTTCGCCGTCTCCAGATCGTTAATCACGGAAACGTTCTGCGCCACGGAAATCAGCTTCATGGAAATCACCGTATGCCCGGCCTCGCGCAGGGCGGCGCACACATTGTTCAATTCCGTCGCTCCGCCGCCGCTCTTGGCGGCCAGCATGATTTCATGGGCAAAGCGGGCAAACACCTTGCCCTTCTTGGCATCTTCCTTAGCCTTAACGTACTTGATCTTAGACCATTTATTATGTCCCTGACATAGAATTGGGAATAATAGTAAGTGTATGTGAAAAAGACAAACTAACAAGTGGAACTGTTCTTCAACCGGGCGAACACATTGTCTTTCGCAAATACCACGCAAGGAAGGGAATCAGGGGTGCGGCCATCCGTAAATAGGTTACAGGGACCGGATACTCTGCCGGGGAACACGCCGCACACCCTTAAGGGGCTCCGGCTACCGCTTGGCAGTCACTCTCAACACACGCAAAATAACGTATTCCCCAGTATTGGCAATACTTTTTTAGGTCACGGAAGCATGGAAGCAAACCCCAGGGGAACCGGATAAACAATTCCTCCCACAGTCTGGGGTAATCATTCTACGGAAAGACTGCCCGTCTTATTTAATTTGATGAAAGCGCGAGCATCTCCAGGAAAAGATGGACGGCCGCTTTATCCTCTCTCCGCTAGTCCGCCTCACGCTCTATTATTTCCCCTTCATCCCGGTTGTCGGGCTCATAGCAGGTAACATCTTCGTTTAACATGGAATAGTAACTATATGGCTCTTCCTTTTCCAAAGGCCCTTCCCTTGCTTTTTTGAAAATGCTTCAATTCCCTGCCATGCTCATCAAAATAACTGATCTGCTGGAATCCATGTTCCGGATAGGAAAACGGATAATAGCACACTTCATTAAATGATCAGAACTTAACTCTCCGTTTTCGTCGTAATAGCGGATTTCCTTCACGGCGCGGCCTCCTCCCAAATCACTTTCCGGTTCATAATGGTCTACGCAACGCCGGGCCCACCCCTGGAGGCCACGAGTCAACCGGCCAAACTTGTCCGTATATTCCGCTTCAGCTACATCATAAGGGTCCAGATAATACTTTGCTTGAAGCAAATCTTCAGGAAGAAGTAACCGCAATTGATCGATATCGTTCCAATCACCAAATCTTTCTTTTAAATAAAAGGTTTTTCTTGTGGAAGCCGTCAATTCCGCTTCCCATCCTTGATGAACTTCCAGGCAGGCAACACCCGCCTCCACGGCAGGCGTTGCCTTGTACTGATGGTAACGGATCATTCGTCCTTTCGGAAAAATAGCCGGACGTTCCACATCCACAGGCTCTGGCTTACGACACTTCTTGAATCATCTCCTTTTCCAAAAAGGATTCCCTGAAAATGAAAGGACCATTGAGAATCCCTGCCCCTTCCTGGCAAATAACCTCTCCCCGGTGATAACCATTTGCACAAAGGGCATCTTCTCCCTGTACACCATAAAAAGTGACGCACCTGCGTCCCCTATTCTCTTCCACCACACGCATGTGATAGCCCTGATCGTCAAGGTCACAGATTTTCCCATCCGCGGTGAAATAGGTGTAAATGCAAAACGCATATTCCTGAATGTCCGTCCATTCCCGGTCGTTCGTTTCATCATAATCCCTTTTTGGGGTAGAATCCGGACAGGAAATTCCAAAGCCCCTCCCTGCTTCCGGTTTGTTCCGCGGGGCGCGTCGATCCATTCTTCACAATTAAGAATCAGTTTCCATTGCAGATATTGATGATCATTGAATTCGATCAACTTTTGTTCAATCCATCTTCCATTGACGGGAGGATACTTCCGGTCGGAATAGCCAGGGTTGAGGGGCTCCCATAAATCCATCACAGGATGCCCAACCGGGTCAATCATTCGCCTCGCCCCTTCCGAAAAAGTTATCCCGCCTGAAACTGCTATTAAAAAAATGTATAAAGAACACCTCATAACATGATCCATATCATTACCCTGAATGATGTATCCTAATATGATGTGAAGGATATATCAATTATTTTCAATAAACCGAACCCTCTTTATTTGATCTTTTAGAACCATTTTCGGAAAATGTCACGACCATCCGGACGTGGAGCATAACCACTTTTGCCGGCCCCTTCTCCGCCTTTTCCTGACACAGTCCATCAGAGGGAGGACAGGATGGCATTTCCACTTGTTGAAAGAACCTCCGTAATCATTTTTACACGGGAAAAAGGATTTCCGCCACACGCCCGGCATGTTCCGGCTTGATTAGAAATCCATTCAAAAAATATTCAATTTAATAATAAAAATTAAAAGTATCCGCGATATTCTGTCCCGCATTTTCCCGGGAAAACCTCTATTCCGTCATGGAACGGGACCGAAGTTCAACGCCGTCTGTGTTATCATTGACTAAGAAAGGGAGGCGGGCTTAGATATGCTCCTCTTCCTTTTCTCTGTCTTATGGAACAAGCAGCGCACCAAGAAAAATCACATGCGGCCTTTTCCTCCGTCCTGTGGTCCGCCTTTTTGACGGGCATCAAGCTCTGGGCCGGTATCGTGACGGGCAGCTTGGGCATCATTTCTGAGGCCCTGCACAGCGGCCTGGACCTGATGGCTGCGGCCATGACTTTTTACGCCGTGAAGGTGGCCGCCCGTCCTGCCGACGAGAGCCACCCCTACGGGCATGAGAAGGTGGAGAATCTTTCCGCGCTTGCGGAAACTGCCCTGCTCCCTGATTACCTGCGCATGGATTGTATGGGAGGCTGTGGACCGGCTGTTTTACAATGAGGCGGAGATCACCCTCACCTGGTGGGCCTTCGCCGTGGTGGCCGTTTCCCTGCTGGTGGACGTGAACCGCTCCGCCATGCTCCGCCGGGTGGCCAAGAAGCACAAGAGCCAGGCGCTGGAAGCGGACGCCCTTCATTTTACCACGGATATCTGGTCTTCCGCCGTCGTGCTGCTGGGCCTTTTCTGCGTATGGCTGGCGCACCTGGTTCCCGCAGATTCCGTCTGGCACGGCTTGCTGGAGAAGGCGGACGCCATCGCAGCCCTGTTTGTGGCGGCCCTGGTTTGTTCCGTGGCCTTCGGCCTTGCCAAACGTTCCATTCACGCCCTGATGGACGGCGGTTCTTCCGCCCTGACACAGCAGGTTCTAACCGCCATGAAGAAGAATGCCCCGGATTACCCGGTCAAGCGCATCCGGCTGCGTGACGGCGGCGCCCGCATTTTTGTGGAGCTGGACGTGGAGGCCCCTGCGGAATTGCATGTGGACGACGCCCATGACGTGGCGGAGTCCATCGAAGGCATTGTGAAGTATGAGCTGCCGGAAGCGGACGTCATCGTCCATATTGAACCGGCCAGGGAAAACCTTTCCAACATGGAGCCGGACACGGTCGTCCACCGGCTGGCCCTGCGCCACCATGTCCGCATCCACGGGTTCTATGCAGGCAGCGGCAAACATGCTCCCTGTTATTTCATGGATGTGGAGATTCCCGCGGACTGGCCTCTGGAGCGCGGCTACCATGTGGTGAAGGCGTTCCGGGATTCCGTCCAGCATGCGCTCAAGCCGGAGAAGGTGATCTGCCGCATTGAGCCGGACTGCCGCGATATGAAGGCGAACGCCATTCCGGAGCACGTTCCGCCGGAGGAAGTCCGCCTGAAGGTGAACCTTATCCTCCAGCAGCACAGGAATATCTGCAAGGTTCTCAAGCTGGACCTGGCACGGGAGGACAATTTCCCCACCCTGACTTGCGTATGCTCCGCGGATGCATCCCTGACCATCCGGGAATGCCACCAGATCGCCTCCCAACTGGAAGACCAGATAGAAAATGCCCTGCACCACCTGGGCCGCGTTACCGTCATTCTGAAACCGGCCAAATAAAACAGCATTTTATTTCCACGCAACGTTCATTTCCTCCCTATCATGAAACAAAACAAGTACGACGATAACGTCTTTTTTCAGAAATACAGTCAAATGGACCGTTCCGTGAAGGGGCTGGAAGGGGCCGGAGAATGGAAAACACTGGAACGGCTGCTGCCGGATTTCCATGACAGGCACGTTCTGGACCTGGGATGCGGATTCGGCTGGCACTGCCGGTATGCGGCAGAGCACGGGGCGGCCTCCGTGCTGGGCGTGGACATTTCCGCAAAGATGATCGCCAAAGCCAGGTCCATGGGAAACGAAGGCATTATCGAGTACCGCTGCATGCCCATGGAGGATATCCTGCTTCCCGAGGCTTCCTTCGACATTGTCCTCAGCTCCCTGGCCTTCCATTACACGCCGGATTTCCAGGCAGTCTGCCGGAATGTCTCCCGCTGGCTCAAGCCGGAAGGCGCCTTTATTTTCTCCGTGGAGCATCCTGTTTTCACCGCCCAGGGAACGCAGGACTGGCATTACGATGAATCCGGCCAGATCATGCACTGGCCCGTGGACGGCTATTTCATGGAAGGCCCGCGGCAGGCCGTTTTCCTGGGGGAGGAAGTGACCAAGTATCACAGGACGCTTACTTCCTATCTCGGCGCTCTGGCCGCCGGCGGATTTGAGGTTACCGCCATGGAGGAACCGAAACCGTCCCGTGAACTTCTGGATTCCGTCCCCGGCATGCAGGAAGAGCTGCGCCGCCCCATGATGCTGATTATCTCCGCCCGCAAGAAGTAGCGCCCCCGGTCATCAGTGCCCCGCGGCGGAAGCTCCGGGCACTTCCCTGTCCAGTTCCGCACGGATGCGCTGGCGTTCGGAAACGATCTGTTCGTCGTCCGCGCCGCCTTCCCGCAGGAAGTATTCCGCCATGGACAGAGCCACTTCCGATTCCGAGGAGAAGACCTGGGAGGCGCCGGCTTCCTTAAGCACGTCCACGTCCCTCATGTACTTGGTGTGGATCATCACGTCAATGTGGGGTTGAGCTCCCGAGCCACCCCCACGATTTCCTTGGCATCCGGAATGGAGGCGGAGAGAATCAGGCTTTCCGCATATTCAATGCCCGCATGGCGCAGGATTTCACGCTGGCTGGCATCCCCGTAAACGATGTCTCCGCCCTGTTCACGTATGGCGGTGACCGTGTCTATGTTCATCTCCACGATGATGACTTCCACCCCGTTGTCATTCAATATTCTTTTAAGAATGCGCCCCGTAGGGCCAAACCCCACCAGCACCACGCGCCGCGCGTCCGGCGACGGGAGCGCCAGGCTGTTCACTCCGCCCAGATCCGTAAGGCCGATGCCGCGCTTTTGCAGCCACTTGACCACAGGGCCAATCTGGCGGTACAGGATGGGATTCAGGGAAATGGAGACGACGGCCGCCAGAATGATGGCCTGGTTGGCGTCCGGCGGCAGAATGTTGTACATGAGCCCCATCCCGGCTAGGATGAAGGAGAATTCACCCACCTGCGCCAGGGCTACGGATACGCTCAGCGCCAGCGGCAGCGGACGCCGCAGGCACCGCACCACCGCATAGGCCGCCAGCGGCTTGCCGATCATTACCACCCCCAGCGTCGCCAGGGCCAGCGGCCAGCAATCCCCCACGGACATCGGGTCAAACATCATCCCCACGGAAACAAAGAAGAGCACGGCAAAGGCATCCCGCATCAGCATGGCCTCCGCCGCCGCGCGAGCGCAAAAGTCCGACTGCCCCACAACCATCCCCGCCAGGAACGCTCCCAGCACCATGGAAGCACCAAAAGAATTTCGCGGAGCACACCGCTACGCCCAGAGCAATGACCAGCACCGCCAGCGTAAAAAGGTCCCGCGCTCCCGTCCGCGCCACGTAGCGCAGCACCAGAGGAATGATTTTTTTTCCGGCAAACAGCGTCAGGGCCACCAGCAGGGACAGCTTGACGAACATCCAGCCCAGTTCGTAGAGAATGCCGCTCCAGTCCCCCGGCACCGCTCTGGCGCGCCTCCATCACGGCGGGGATGAGCACCAGCAGCAGAATAGTGAACAAGTCTTCCACCACCAGCCATCCCAGGGCCACATGGCCGCTCGGCGTATGGAGGTTCTGGTTGTCTTCAGGACTCGTGTAAGCACTACGGTGCTCGCCACGGAGATCGCCATGCCGAACACCAGCTACCCTGGCCCCCATGGGCTGGGCAGCCACCCATGAAATCACTACCAAGAACTTCCACATCACGCTCCTCGGCAGCGGGGACGGTCCGGCGGACTGGATGGGGACCCGTGACTGGAGTGACGACCAGATAGCCGCCGTCACCACCACCCTCAATATCTGGGACGATACCTTCCGCAACACCGCTTCCCGGAAGATTGAAGCGACCATTTCCTGGGGGCCCTTGAAGAAGGCGTCCTGGCAGGTTTTTTTCTCCAATTACGTCGAATACGACGGGGAAAAACTACAATGCGGCCACTTCCACGGAAGTCATCTGGAAAGAAGGGGAAGACGTCGTGCTGGAGGAAGGGGAAATGGATTTCAGGCTCCAATTCAATCCCGTCTACGGTTTCAGCACAGGCAATACCACGCCCCAGAACGCCACAGACTTCATCAGCGTCCTTCTGCATGAAATCGGGCATAACGTCGGCTTCAACTCGCTGAATGATACAGGAACATACGGAGAATACTACACGATCTGGGATTCCCTGATCACGGATGCCCAGGGCAACCATCCGGGAGATGCGGGCTTCAATTACCAGACCGGCGTTTCCTACACGATTGGTTCCGGAGGCCTCACTGTTTACAATCCCTTTGTTTTCGCTCCCGGTTCCAGCATGTCCCACGTGGACGCTGCAAGCGACCCGAACGCCCTGATGCAATATTCCATCGGGGAGGGCATCCAGAGGAGAAACCCCAGCGACCAGGAAAAAGCCCTCCTTGCGGAGATGGGCTGGGTGCTCAAGGATGACCCCACCTATTATGCGTCCGTGGACGGCGCTTCCATCACGGACCAGATTGACCTGAATTTCTTCACTTCCGTTCTCGTCAACCGGAACATGACTATTGATCCGGGTGAAGGCGCTACTATCGTCCTGCCCTCCCTCAGAGGAGACAAGGCGGAATACAACGTCACCATCACTGCGGGGAAAGCGCTGACCGTCAATCTCTCCAACACCGCCATGGACTCCATCTGCGCCGGAGAGGTCATCGGCAATGACGCCAATTTCATCAAGACGGGGGCTAAAAACCTGGTGCTGGGCGGCGGCTTCTCCACCAGCGGAGCTCTGGACGTACAGCAGGGGGACTGGTGCTTTCCGGCGCTTCCAACACCATCGGGGAGCTGAAGATGAACGGAGGAACCTTCGGCGTGTCCCAGCTTGCCAGGGAGGAAGTCACAGCCGAGGTCGGAAAGCTGACCGGCACCCGGGGCTCCATCAATCTTCTCCATTCCACCCTTACTCTGACCGGAACGGACAATACCATTTCCAGCGGCCTCAAACTGGTAGGCTCCGGCACCGTCGCCCTGGCGGAAGGAAAGTCGCTTGCCTTTGACGGCAGCAACACCATTGGAGACGCCATCTACATTGACGGTACCCGGAACGGTACCCTGCACATCACCCAGGGAACGCTGGCCTTCACCAACCAGGCCCGGATGGAAATAGCTACGCTGGCCCTGGATTCCGCCGCTTCCACCCTGAACGCGGGAGCCACCCGGAACATTGTCATTCATTCCATCACGGGAGACGGTGTTCTGGCCGCCCAGGGCGGCCAAATCACCCTGGATACGGCCAATCCCCTCACGTGGAACGGAACTCTCCAAGGCACGGGCACGCTCAGCAAGAAAGGCGCCGGCGCCCTGACGCTGGGAAGCGCCGGAAACGCGGGGTTCCATCTGGATTCCACCAGCGGAGCCATCATCCTCGCTTCCGAATCCTCCGCCTACGGAGCCATGATGCTGAACGGAGGCGGCATTTCCATCTTCCATGCGTCCTCCACCACCCGTTTCTCCGGGCAGGAAGGCGCTCTAACACTGAATGACGCCACCCTGGAGATGAGCGGAACGGCCAATGTCCTGACGGAAAACGCCTCCATCACCGGCACCGGCATCCTGCGGCTGAACGCGGATTCCATGCTGGCCATCCGCAACGGCAACAAGCTGGACACGGACATCACTATTGCCGGCTCCGGCCTGCTGGCCGTCCAGGAAGGAACCTTCACCCTGTCCGGAAATGCCAGGTTTGACGGAGCGGCGGTCGCCGTGGGCCCGGAATCCGCTGCCGCCGCGCTGGACCTGGGCTCCACACGCAATTCCATGGTGGGCGGCCTGCTGGGGAAAGGCTCTGTGATCTTCAACAACGGGGAACTCGCCCTCCATGCGGAAAAAAAATCCTCCGTTTTTTCCGGCTCCTTCCAGGGAACGGCACAATCAACAAGGCGGGGAAAGCGGCATGGACCTACACCGGCGCGGGGTCAGACACCCTGAACCTCAACATTACGGAAGGGGAAGTGGCCCTGATCCGTGATTCAGCCAATCCCATTCTGCTCCATTCCCTGACGGTTGATGCCACCGGGACGCTTACGCTCGCCATGGCCTCCGCCGGAGCCGCCCATAATACCACGCTTCTCCTTAACGGAACAAGCCAGTTCATGAACGGTTCCACCATCACGCTCGTGATTAATCCCCTGCTGGCGCAGACCAATACTCCCTTCATTTCCACGGAAGACGGAGCCACGCTGACCATTCAGGGAGACCGCAACGGGACCACCCTCAATATTGAATCCAACGTCGCCGCGCCGGAAAGGATGCTGGAACTGGTTCTCTTTGAAGGGAACATGGTGGGCAGCTACCTCAATATCAACGCTTACGGCGCGCTGGGCACCTATTATTCCGAGCTGCATGCGGAAAACCGGGACGGCCAAATCGTGCTGACAGGAACCCGCAAGGCGGACAACGCCCTGCTCGCCACGGCTGATACCTCCAATTCCGCCGCCGGGGCCGTCCTGCTCTGGAACTGCGGGGAGATCAAGGATGGAACGGAGCTGAGCTCCCTGAACCGCGCCGTTTCCAACGCCTGGAACGACGGAGATTACGCGAGGGCCAACCGCCTTCTGAGCGCCTCCGCCGGAACGGCCATTCCCGGCATCCTGGCCGCGCAAAGGTCCGGCCTGCGGAGGGAAATGACCTTCATCCGCAACCGCGCGGAAACCATGGGCCTCAATCCCGACTACATTCAGGGGAGACCTTCCCCAGGTGAACGGCTGGATTGAAGCCAACGGGGGCAGGGATTCCCTGGACGGTTCCAATGAAGGCAACGGTTTCACCCTTAACTCCTGGGGAGGCACCGCCGGGCTGGACGTCAACTGCTCGGAGAATTTCACTTTGGGCGCGGCCTTCTCCGCCAACTATGGGGATTACTCCTCTGACGGGGCTGATTCCGCCTCCGGCGACCTGGACACCTACTACGTGAGCCTCTTCGGCCACTACCGCCACAGGAAATGGGGCCACTCCCTCATTCTCTCCGGAGGCTGGTCAGATGCGGATATTACCCGCAGCGTACGCCATGAGCTGGGAAGCTACCAGGCCAGCTTCAGCACCACCGGCATGAGTTTCGGAGCCATGTATGAGCTTACTTATGATCTGGCTCTCAACAAACGCCGGACGGCCATCCTTCAGCCGGTCGCCAATGTCAGCGTCATGCACTCCTCCGTGGACGGCTTCAATGAAACCGGCGCAGGCGGAGCGGGACTCCGCGTGGATGACATGGATATTACCACCGGAAGCG
>VOFI01001166.1_pt1 | contig 14001 bp, 19 predicted proteins | sample 5384131 | NCBI WGS metagenome assembly VOFI01 (sample SAMN12384728, study PRJNA508395) | human gut metagenome | isolation source: healthy gut H | host: Homo sapiens
TACCTGAAATGGCTGCTGCATGCGGACAGGCCCCAATACTGCGGCGCCCAGATTTTCAGCGACGCCATCGGCATGAAAAAATACAGAATGATGTTCCTGGGAGGAAACCGCGAGACGCTGGATGCCCTTCGCCGGACCCTGGAACGGGAAGATCCCCGCGTGAAGCACATGCCTTTTGAGGAATTGCCGTTCTGCCCTGTGGATGAATTTGACTACGCGGCTATTGCCGGGAGAATCAATGAATACCTGCCGGACATCGTCTGGGTTTCCCTGGGCGCTCCCAAGCAGGAAATATTCATGAACAGGCTGTGCCCCCATCTTCAACGGGGGGTTATGGTGGCCGTGGGCGCCGTCTTTAACTTCGCCTCCGGGCGGCATATCAGAAGGGCCCCTGCCTGGATGGTGGACTGCAGGCTGGAATTTCTCTACCGCATTTTTAATGAACCCCGCAAGCAAATGAAACGCTGCTGGAAAATAATCTCTGTCCTGCCCTGGATTTTTATCCGTGAAAAACAACGGCAAAAGGCGGCCAGGCCGGGCTGCCGCCTCCGGAAGGGAAAGAAAAGCGCCCCCTCTTCCCTGTACGCTGGTTTCATGTTTCGGCCGGCTTCCCGGCAACATGGATGACCTGCTGGCTGACTGGGGCAGGGAAGAAGGCAGGAAATTCATCATTGTCAGCGACGATGCGAGGTTCTGGAACCTGCCCTTCAACGCCAGCCTTGTGCCGATGGCTTTTTGCGAACTCCAGTCCCTGGTAAGGAAAAAAAACTGGGAAGACGGCATCAAATTAACGTTCCGGAGGACCTCCCGCTGCTTCTGCCGCAATATCCGGTTCTCTTTGAGGACTATGTGGAAGGGAACCGGGAATTGGAAACAATAGCTCTGGAATGGGAGGCCGGTTCCTTCCCGCCGCTCCGGTTTAACGGTTACCCTTCTCCATACAGCAACATTCACACCTTAATACATTTCAACGATGGCTACCAAAATATTAGTCTCCGGTTTTTACGATATCATTCATGCCGGGCATATCCAGTTCTTCCGTGAAGCGCGTTCGCTGGGGATTTCCTCATCGTCTCCTTCGCCTCCGAGCAGGTGCCCTGGAAAAGCAAGTATAGAACCCCACCCATCCCGGACGGCCATAAAAAAGTGATTCTGGAAAGCCTGTGCATGGTGGACAAGGTGGTCTGCGGAGAACATCTGAAGCCGGGAATGGATTTTGAACACGTTTTTCTGAAAGAACGGCCCGATATCCTGGCTGTTACGGAAGATGACTGTTACGGCGACCTTAAAGGGAACTGTGCGCAAGGATTGGAGCGCGGTATGTGGTGCTTCCCAAAACGCCTCCCTGTTCCGAACAGATTTCCACCACCCAGCTGGTGAACAGAATCAAGGCCCCGCTTAGCGTTCCCCTGCGCGTGGACTTTGCGGGGGGCTGGCTGGACGTTCCCAGGCATGCGCGGCAGGGGGGGCGTACATTGTCAACTGCGCCATCAGTCCGTTTGTATCCCTGGACCACTGGCCCTATGAACTCCGGTCCGGACTGGGAGGCAGCGGAGCCTGGGCCATGCTGCAGGGCCGGGACCCCGTCCAGTCGGAACTTGCCCTGGGGGTTGGCTGGCAGGATCCGGCCGTGATTGCGGAAACGGGGCTGTGCGTCTGGCGTTCCGGCGCCGTTCCCGTGCTGGACATCAAGAGCACCGGTGACTTTCTGGCCGGGAAAATGGCGGTCTTCCACACCGGGCATGACCATGATACGCCGGGAATGGCTGACGGGTGCAGGGACTATGCCCGCATCGCCCAGTCTTCCCTGATTGCCCGCGCCGGAGTGATGGAGCGCAGCATTCATGAACTGGCTGCCGGAGTGGCGCTGTACCATAGCGTGCAGCTCCAGGAGGGATGGCCCCTTCCAGCACTGGGGGAGGAGCTGGCGAAGAAATACCTGGGAGGCGGGTTCGGCGGATATGCCCTGTACCTGTTCGCTTCCCGGGAGGACAGGGATGAGGCGGTGCGTCTTCATGACGGCATGAGGGCTGTGGAGCCGTATTGCAAAAGCCCCTTCTGATTCTTTTGCCGGAATGAAAATGTCCATGGTTGAAGAATACTCTCCGGACACGGAGCCGGAAAAGGCGCAGGCTACCCGTCCGGGGCCGTTCCCGGGACGCCGCCGAGGGAATGCTGGCTTGACCTGGGCAGGGTGGTTGGCCTGTTCTTCATCGTCCTTTTTTCATGCTGGGGAAACGGGGCGGGATTCCCTCTCTTCTTCCAGCGGGTGCCTTTTTCTGTTCATGGCGGCGGCCTACTTTGTGGGACGCAGGAAAATGTTCGACTGGCGTCATTCCCCGTGCAGGTACGTTTTATTTTATCTGGCATGGAGCGGCGCGGCTTTTCTGGAAGCGTTCTTCAGGCATTGGATTTATTTAAGCCTGGGCCATTCAAGCACGTGGGACTGGAGCAGCCTGCCCTGAAACTGACGGGAGTGGGAACCACCTTCCCCTACGACGGCCCCCTGTGGTTCCTGAAATACGTGATGGCGCTGAGCCTGCTCTCTCCGCTTTTATTTGCCCTCGGAAAAGGAAGCTGCTGATTCCCGCGACGATAGCCGTTCTCTTCTCCGTGGTGCTGTTTCCGGAGATCAACGCGCTGTTTTCCGACCCTCCCCGGGTTCCGTGGGCGGACTCCTGGCCTTTTTCATGCTGGGGTTCTGCCTTTCCTCCCTGACGCTGGGAGAGATTAAGCTGTTCCTGAAAAAATAAGTTACTTTTCCCTTCCCGCGTGGGCGGCAATAGCGTGGATGAACCATGGCGGCGTCATCTCCACGGAAACCCTGCACACCATCCCCTGCTGGATTCCAGGGATTCTGGGGCTGGGCTCCCTGTGCGTTCTGCTGGCGGAAAAGAATTCTTTCGTAAAATCGCTCAGGCATGCGCTCCCCTCTTTTTCTTCATTTATGCCGTCCATTGCCTGATCCTGCCCTGGTTGATGCCTCTCCTCTCGAGAATCCTTCCTGAAGAACTTCCTTCTCCCCATGACTGCGGCAGTCCTGATATTTGCGGGAGCATTCTTTCTTCATCGACTAGTGGTCCGGCATTACCCCCGGCTGGGGAATACCTGATCTTTGCCCAAAAGCGGAAAAAGCCGCCGATTGACGGAAAGGAAAAAAGAGGTTTGCCGCCGGCACCCTCCGCTCCGCCTCCATGAATGAACCCCGTCTTTAGCGGTCTTCTTTTTTCCTGTGCCTTCTGATCGGGGGAAATGGGAACCTGCATGCTTGAGAAGCCATCATCTTTTCAGATGAGCCTTTATTGATGCTCTTTTCCAATTTCTCCTCCACCGCGCTCAATATCCATTCTTCCACGGACAAGCCTTTCTTGACGGCCATATTTCTGGGCAATAACGGTTTCATCCAGTCCCGACGTTTCACGCAGGATGATATTTTTCAGGAATGGGTAGAAACTTTCAACGAAGTGGGCAGCACGCGTTGCCGTCTTATCCGATGAACGGAAAGTGCTCCAAAGCTGGGTGTGGCTGGACCAGGCCATCAGCTCACCTGTAGAGGAAGGGAAATCATTCCTGGAATCCAGGGATGCGGTTGCTCTGACCGTGGAAGCAGCCACCGCCCAGGAAGGGCGCGGGTTTTTCACCAGCCAAATTTTTCGGGTTCACGATGGTGGACGGGATGGCAGTGGCGTTGTTCAACCACTTCACGACAAGCAATAACAAAGAATAACAAGCATGAATAAAATTACTTCTATCAATGGGATTCTCCTGACTCCTCTGAATGAATGGAGTGAGCATGTGGAGAATGAAACTGCGCATGTTACAGAGGAAGAGCGCACCGCATGGAACGCCAAGGCGGATGCCGCCGCTCTTTCTACAAAAAGCCGACGCGTCTTCCTTCAATGCGCACAAGGAAGATGCCGCAGCCCACATAACGGTTAAAGAACGCGAAACGTGGAATGGCAAGCAGGACAAGCTGACAGACGAAGCGGGCAACATGACGCTGGACGGCGGCTTGACTGCGGAGGGGACGATCAACGCCAACGGGGGCATCAATATTCCGCTTACCGTGGGAGCGCAAACAGGCACGGCAGCCGTGAACCGCTTATATGCAGCAGGGCTGGCCGGGGCTACGAATGTCTACACGATGCCTTATTTTCCTGACACTTCAAAAATTGTGACTACTGGCTCAGCAGTCACGGCCATATATGTTCCTTACCATTATGCGCGCGTTACGGTGCCTGCAAATAAAACCAGCTCCATCAAGTTTCCCTTTCTGGGGCTCTACGGCGGGTGGAACTACAGCAACTTTGCGGGGTTTTCTATATCCCTGCATAGCTACACTGCTCTTAAATTGACTATTGGGCTGGGGGCTGGAGCCAAAACCTACAGAAGCGATTTAACTCTGGACTCCTATGCTCTCATTCCCGGCAATGACCTCGCTTATGCAAATGGAGAAATTCTGGATATTACGTTCGATGCAGTCAGGGATACCGTTCGCAATGGTTACACTATTATAGTGCGGGAAATTTATGCGGAAATAACGACACAAAAATGGAAAGTTAAAACCACTACCAGCTTTGTTCCAGCAAGCCATAATGAGCTGATCCCAGCTACGCTTAATAAAATCATTATCAGCAAAGCCAACCGGCTTCTTATTCCAAAGATTATGATGGCGTTGGCTCTCTCTATCTGATGCTGGGCGGCAGTCAGCAAGCCTCCCCTGTGCCAAAATCGCTGCCGTTCGTGGGCTTCGGTCCTTTGAAACTTCGTTTGGATTCAATTCTTGCTATGTGGATTTAGCGAAAGTCGATAGTGGGACTGCGGTTGTAGAAATTGGCTCTACAGAGCGCACGCTTTATCAGCCAAATAACATCAACCCGGTTGCAATGGCTCTCGGTGCAATAGCTGCGAACACCATTGTTTCTGAAGTAACTGAAGACTTTGTAGATATTAATACCCCCTTAGCATAATATGAATAACGCAGAAATACAGATACAATTCCCCCAGCCTGGACAATGGGGGACTTCCCTGACGGCTATTTACCGGGACGCGGACGGCTATACCCGTACTGACCACTACAAGCAGGAGGACCTGCCCGCTGACCAAGCCCCGGCAATGCCGTCGTGACCGCGCTGGTAGGGCTGGCGGAACCATGGAAAGCCGTCCAGGTGTGGGCGCGTCTGGATGAATACGTCAATCTTGTCCGGCATCCTGATGAGCCTGCATCTGGTGGGAGCGTCTGCCTGACCGTGGAGGTTATTAATGACCAGGGAGGACGCCGGACATTTACCTCTTGTGACTACCCGGAATTCGCCATCCAGGACCCTGCTGCCGTGGCGTTCTTCAAATACTTCGTAGAGTAAAATCATGCGCAAGTTAAATGGCGAGCAAAAAGGGCCGTCCTTGACGGCGGGGAAGCAGGGCATGAAAAATGCCTACGGAAAAAGCAAGGCTAAAACCGGCCTGAAATGGTGGGAACGCCTTCTGTGGGTGACCCTGGCAGGAGCGGCCTATGCAGCCTCCGCCCTGCTGGGCGGTTGCGGACATAATGTGGACTTTACCCAGGACCGCACGGAGGTTTGCAAAGGCGGCTCCTGCCTGGTCATTAAGCAGCATATCTCCCGCTCCCAGGCTCACGCTGCCCGTCGTTCAATATCCTGAAAAAGTAAGACCATGTGCACTAAAGCCCACGCTGCCTGAACCTTTTAAGGGGGTATAAGCCCGAATTGGTCATGTTCGTGGGCTTTATTGCCCGTGGCTTCCCGTACCACGGCATGCGCGCCTGCATGGATGCGCGGACGAAGGCCCTCACACAAATCAACATGAGGCTCTTGCAACTTGAACGGCATATCGGAAAATGAATATCGCTTTAGACATCGGACACGCCAACAACACGGGCGCCCGTGGAAACGGGCGTGAAGAATACGCTGTGGCCAAGACCATTGCCGGTCATCTGGCCCCCATGCTGCGGGTCCACGGGCGCGCCGTCATCGACTCCCCCGTTTGAGCGGCGACGACCTTGTCCGCCACCGTGAAGGCCATCAATGCGGGGAACTACGGCATATACCCTCCGTTCGCTCTGACTCTTCGGCCTCCCCCTACAGCCCAAGGGGATCGCATCTGCTACTGCCGTAGCTACCATGATGACGGCGCCTATACGGATTCGCTGAGAGTAAAAGCCTTGGCCTCATCCCTATCGCTGAGCCGCTCTGCAAGCTCCTGCGGGGTCTCCCTGACAGCTCCTGCTGGTTCAGCAAATCCAGCCTCTGCGCCCTCCGTGAAACGGTACCGCCCGCCATGCTGGTGGAATGCGGCTTCTTTTCCAATCCCGGAGAGCCAACCGCAAATACAACCGACTCGTCGGCCTCTCCTGATCTTCCAGCAACCATGCAAATGCCCCTGTTCCGAATCAGGGAACAGTCCCCCCGAAGCCCTCTCCCGCCCACCACCGGGGGAGGGCTTCTTCATGCCTGCAAAAACACACCTCCGACTGCAAGACATTGTTTCCAAAACGAATTTCAATGTCTTGCAGTTTGTCTTGCAGTTTTATAAAAACAAAAACCGCAAGCATTCTTTTTCAAACGCTTGCGGTTGTTTTGAAATGGTGGAGGCGACGGGAGTCGAACCCGTGTCCTGAAGGCCGTTGATGCCGGCATCTCCATGTTCAGACGCATATTGCTGCTTTCGCGGCCGCTTCGTCATGCGCCAACTAGGCAGGCTCGCTAGTTGCCTGTGGAAGTCTCGTGCGTTGCGCGGCAACCCCGCATTGCACCAGCCTGCTGAATATTCGTCGTCCCCTCTAGCAGGCGTTGAGGTTCTGACGCGGCTGAACTAATTAGGCAGCCAGAGCAAGGTCGTTAGACTCTGCATTTATTTTTTTAATCGGCTTTTTAGAAGGCCAGCCGATTAACCTTCACATGCAGCCAGCACCTCAGACTTCCAGTCGAAACCATGGCGCCCCCATATGTATTTACCGGTAGAGACAAAAAATCCCGCCATGGCGTTCAGGCAGGAATTATTTTTATTTACCGGTGGTGATGCAAGTGGCACGCCCGTAGGGATTCGAACCCCAAACCTTCTGATCCGTAGTCAGACGCTCTATCCAATTGAGCTACGGGCGCTTTGACTTGCGTCGTGTACCGCGTAAGCGGTGAGAGGAATATAGATTTTTCTTCGGGAAAGTCAAGATGTTTGTAAGATGATTTGAGAAAAAAATCTCATTTTTTTCTCTTCCCGGGAGAGGAGTCCTTCAAAGACAGGCCGTTGATTCCGGAGCGCAGAAAGAGGGGAAAGGCGTTGCGTCACGGAATGGGCTGTGGCACACTGGACGGAGAAGATGAGTGAATTCAAGGTGATCAGGTCGCCGATGGAGGCATTGAAGGAGTACTTCGGCTTTTCCAGTTTGAGGGAGGGGCAGGACCGCGTGGTGGCTTCCATCATGGAAGGCCGCAACGTACTGGTGGTGATGCCCACCGGGGAGGGAAATCCCTGTGCTACCAGCTTCCCGCCTTGTGCCGGGACGGGGTGTGCCTGGTGGTCAGCCCGTTGATTGCCCTGATGAAAGACCAGGTGGACGCCCTTGCCGCCAGAGGGATTCCCGCCACCATGATCAAAGCTCCCTGAGCTTTCCTGAACAAAGGGAACGCCTGGCCGGCATGAAGGACGGGGCGTTCAAGCTGGTGTATGTGGCTCCGGAGCGTTTCGGCCATGAGGGGTTCATGCGCGCTCTGGCTGAGGTGGACGTGAGTATGGTTGCCGTGGATGAGGCTCACTGCCTGAGCCAGTGGGGGCATGATTTCCGTCCGGATTATTTGAAGCTGGGCAGGGCTATTGAAGCGATGGGGCGCCCGCAGGTAGCGGCTCTGACCGCCACGGCCACTCCCCGTGTGCGGGAGGATATTCTGGAACATCTGAGGCTGGATGACCCGGTGACGATTGTACGGGGGTTTGCGCGGGAAAACCTGCATTTCCGCATTACGGCTTGCGATACGCACAAGGACAAGTACAAGAGGCTGTACGAGCTGGTGAAGCGCCATAAGACGGGTATTATCTATTGCTCCACCCGCAAAAAAAAGGTGGAGCAGGTCTATGAGGCTCTTTCCGAACTTGGCCTGACGTGACGGCTTACCACGCGGGCATGACGGATGAGCAGCGGGAAGAGGCCCAGAACGCCTTCATGAACCGCCATGCGGACATCGTCATTGCCACGAATGCGTTTGGCATGGGCATTGACCGTGCCGACGTCAGATTTGTGGCCCATTTTGAGGTTCCCGGCAGTGTGGAGGCCTATTACCAGGAAGCTGGCCGTGCCGGCCGCGACGGGGATGAAGCCTATTGCGAGCTTTTGTTCAACCACGCGGATTTGCGGACCCAGGAGTTTTTTATTGAGGGGGTGAATCCGGGCGTTCCGCTGATTGTGGAACTGTACGAGTTGTTAAGGAAGCATTGCAGTGCGGAAACCCACGATGTGGCGTGGTCCATGGAGGAGATGGGGGAACACCTCAAATGCCGGAATGCCATGCAGGTGGGGGCCGCCCTGTCCGTTCTCATGCGCAATGGCGCGATCAGCCGCCATGACGTTCCGGGGCAGCGCGTGAAGCTTACCAGAGTGACGGACCCCGCCGTAAGCGGCTTGAAGATTCCTCTGGACGAACAGGCCCTGCGGGAAAAAGAGGTAAGAGACCGGGAAAAACTGAAGGCAGTAACGGAGTTCGCTTATTCCACCGGCTGCCGCCAGCAGTGGATTTTAAATTACTTCGGGGAGGAGGATGGCGCCCCCCGTGCGGCCGCTGCGACCAGTGCCTGACGCTGGGGGTGGAGGAAGGCCAATCGTTGGGCGAGGAGGAAACCAGGGTTGTCCGGCAGGCGCTGAGCGGGATTGCGCGCGCGTCCGTGCGCATGGCGGACGGTTCCTGGCAGGAAGGTGGGGCAGGACGAAAATCATCCAGATGCTCAAGGGGGCGAAGAATCAGGAGATTTTAAAAACCTCCCTGGCCCGGTTAAGTACGTATGGAATCCTTTCCCGGTGGAGCGAGGACGATATCCGCCAGTTGTTCCGCGCCATGCAGATGGCGGGGTTGACCAGAATGAGCGGAGAGGCGGACCGCCCCTGATACCCTGAGTCCGAAAGGGAATGAAGTGATGATGGGGCGCAGGGAGGCGTGCATGCTCTGGCCCTTTGCCCGCCGGGAAAAGGCTTCCGCTCCCCACGGGACAGGCCAGGGTGCGGGCCACGGGGATTTGGCCGCCCTGGGCGAGTTTGACGAAGATTTGTTTTTGAAATTGAAGGAGCTCAGGAATGAGCTGGCCCGTGAAGCCGGAATTCCGGCTTATGCCGTATTCCACAATTCCACCCTGGAAGGGTTGGCCAGGCTGAAACCCACCACCCGCCGGGGAGCCATGAACGTCCACGGCATCGGGGAGCAGAAGGCCGCGAAGTATCTGGATGATTTTCTGGAAGTGATCGCAGAGCATTGCGAGGTTTAAAAAGGTTTTCCGGACCGCTTGCACCATGTCCGCGCCGCCGTGGGGAACTGATGGACCTTGTTTTCCCATGGTCCGGCCGCTGAATGTTCCTGCGGGGTTATATTTGCAGGTGAAAAACGGCTTCCGGTTGATTTTATGTTGGGAGGACGTTTGTCCGTCTCTTGAATCCGGACGGGAAATTCCAGTGGGAGGTGGCGCTGAAACCCGGTGAAGAAAAGGAACTGACCTGCCAATATGCCTGCCTGGAGTAATTCCTGCCTGTACTATTTATGTATTGACTTCATTTTGGGAAGTGTGTAGTTTCTTCTCCACACATTACCCAAGACGGAGCGGTGGCTGAGAGGCTGAAAGCACTCCTTTGCTAAAGGAACGTACTGGCAAAACCGGTACCGAGGGTTCGAATCCCTCCCGCTCCGCCAAAATCTTTCATTTTTTAAGAGCCTGCACTTCAACGGTGTAGGCTATTTTTTCTTTGTAAATCAAAGAATTAGATGCTGCCCAGAAGAGTAGGTGACAGGATATGAATAGTTGCAATTTAATGTCATTTATGATGTCACTACCATATGATCTTTTGCGTGAGAGAAAAATTCTCCTTATTGATAACCGGTATTAAAGAAGGGTATCTCTTCTGAGGCAGCGCGCTGTCCAACTACAAGACCGTGCCTTCCGAAACCAATGGGACGTTGAAGATGGAGCCATGCACGATGTCTGTTCCCATGCGTCGGATAGCTCTCCAAACTTTTTCGGAGGCGTGGGAGGTGGGGAGGAAATCAGGTGGATAGACAATGAAGTGGAGAGAGCGATCGACGTCCGAAGGGGCTAGCGAATGGGACGGATTGTTTGTGGTAAGTACTGCCATGGTCTGCCGAGTGCACCTGGACACAACCGGTCTGCTTTCGCGCAGACTCTACTCTCTTATACCAGATTACCCCGGCCCGATGTCTATACCTTACTTCTTCTTTTGCTGCTGAAACCTCCTGTCGTTTTTCTCTGAATAAGCGATCATGGCTTTTTAACATTAATTCCATATGCATGAACGAACCACATTTTATTCACTTCTTCGATAAAACTTCTTGCTTTTTTTTATATTCATCACGAGATTCTAATAACCTTTTCCTGTATTCCTTTTTATTTTTTTAAAATTCTATTAAAACAAACATTCCATCCTTTTTGTCAGATTTTCAGGCAATATTTCATGCAACATCATCATAATATCCCCATCCAGATTAGCACTCATGAAATACTCCCTATCGGATATTTTTGGATAAAAACCGTACACATCTACGTTGGGATTCATACCGTAAAGGGCTACCATGTCATTATGACGGTAAACAAGGCTTAAATAATACTCTACGGCTTCCCTAGTAGTTGTAAAGCCATGCTTCAAAGGAGAACATTCTTCGTCAACCTGCTTCAAGAATGATTCCAAAACACATTGTTCGTCCGGATCTGTTATTCCGGATATTTTAGTTCTTCCATCAAGGGGCCTTAGATAAAAATTAACAAATTGTTCAAGTTTTTGAGGAGAAAGATCAACCATGAGATAGTAATACGTATAAAATATTTTAATTATTTTTGTACAGCAGACCGCTTTTTCAGAGTCAAATAATTCCTTTCCTTCTTTCAAGAGATGAGCTCTTTGTATATTATACTGAACTCTGTTAAAATCAGCCGTGATCAGGTTTCCTTGTTCGGCAAATTTCGCCATCTTTTTGGAAACCTCAACGGCAGCGTTAGCTGATATGACCGATGTTTGTGCAATCTCATTGGCTTTTTTTGATAACTCATTGGCAACTCCCGATGCAATATTAGACTGTCTCGCCATCTCATTAGCTATTCCGGCTAAGTTATTAGCTTCTTCGGAAACTTTTTTAGACTCTTCAGCGATATTATTTGATTTACTGGATAATTTATTGGCCTCTTTGGAAGCCTCTTTCGCCTCTTTCGCTATTTGATTTGCGTCTTCCACTTTTTGAACCGCCTGGGTACTGATGTTCTTTTGCTCTACGTAAACATTGTAGGAAAGAAGTGGAATCCATATCGCAGAAATTACGGAAATGATACCTGAAATAGTGGAAGCAATCTCCCATCCAGAAGGCTTTCTCTTTTTTTTCTTCTCTTTGTTTTCCTGGTCAACAATAGACTGATTGGCTGTAGCCACATTGGCATCAGGGCTGGTCTTTGGATTGCTCATGATGGTTCAAAGGTAAAAATATAAAATCAATATAGAGTTACATTATAGAACGAAGAACTCCATATTCAAATCAAATATGACAAAATATATCCAATGAGTAGAATCACACTGCCTTGGAACAAAAAATCAAACTGCCGGAAACCACTACTTTGGAAATTTCTATCCCTTTGTGTTACCTGCTATGGCACATACCTGAACGAAGGTAAGGGAGGGAAAATGTAACGGGCCATTCTGGAGCAAGCTAGGAGCAATACCAGCCAGCCTAAAAAATCAATAAGTTTTATGATGAACTCAAAGTTGCGTTTGAAAACGTCACCCAGCGTGAAGCTAAATACAGTCATCTTTTCTTGAACTACATGTTTGAGACGCCTGCCTTTTCTACATTTCAAATCTGCGGAAACATGCTGGAGAGGGAACCCGACTTTCTTGCTTCGGGGATTCGCAATTTCTTGAACAAGATCATCAAAGCCGGATTGGTCAGTTTACCAAAAAAGGAAGCGGAAAAAGAAATAGCTTTATTGAAGTGAAAGAACTACTGCATATCATGAGTTTGAATACGCCACTCATTGCACAATCTTATTCTTATGAAATGAATTTTTAATGAGAGGCCGTGCGCTCCGTACAGTTATGACATAATGTAAAAAAAATGGGGACGATATGTATGTGTTGTTGCATGAAATTGTATAACTTGTTGATTGTTATTTATTATAATTCCACCCGCTCAGCCAGCATTTTTATCATGTTGGACGTTAGAAAGCCTGATTTAATCAGGTTTTTTTCATTTTTGCAATATGGGGATGATGCATTTTTTGAAAAGATTACGCTACGGGTTACTTACTTGCCTGTAGTCATCTTCTATTCGGCAGAAGGTCAACATTTTTTTGTCCTGCAAGCCAAGATGAGTGCTGTCCCTTCATGGGAAGCGGGTATTACTACATATTGGAAAAGCAGCAGGAACATCTGTTTACTGGAGGGAGTGTTTCCGGGGGAATTTAAAGCCAGTTGACTGGCAGCGTTATTGTGGCTAGGATGTTTTCTTTGAGTATGACCCCATGCGATTTCCATGTTGTTGAAACCACTTCTGCGCATATTGAAAGCATCCGGCAAATTCATTGCGATGCTTTTGGCTACGACAAGGAAGCCCGGCTGACTGAACAGCTGCTGGGAGACCCGACGGCGGAACCCCGTGTTTCCCTGCTTGCGTTTCATTCCCGCAAGCCTGTGGGCCATATCCTGTTTACCCGCGCCAGTTTCAGGGGCGCGGATGAACCGGGCATGATTCATATTCTGGCTCCCCCTTGCCGTAGTGCGGGAATACCAGCGCCAAGGCGTGGGTGGCGTGTTGATCCGGGAAGGTTTGAAACGGCTGAAGGCCATGGGTTCACTGGCGGTTTTTGTCTTGGGGCATAAGGAATATTATCCCAAATATGGCTTCAAGCCGTACGCCGCACGCCGTGGGTTTATGACTCCTTATCCGATGCCCGATGAGTTGGGCGAATACTGGATGTACCAGTTCCTGCGCTCATACGCTCGACAGGCCCGGGCATTGGCAGGACGACGAGAATGACCGTTGATTTTTTGATGGCCCGGGGATGACTGGAATTTCTCACCCTGGCGCCATCAGAACAGGCACAGCTTATTATTTTTTCCAGCGCTGTGGTTCATTGCAGGCTTTCCGGTCAGTCCGGGGATTCGGAAAAAGACGATTGTGTCCGGATGCTGCGGTAAAGAAGTGTTCTTCTCCTTGATTTCCCTGGGGGCCCGGCAATGTCCGGAGAGCCGGGCATGATTGTTTTCTTTTTCCTTATTTCTTCCTGCACGGCTGGTTTTCGCCTGCGGAAGAAGGGGGAAATGAGTCTGTGGCTTTTTCCAGGCATCCCCGGCAGGTGATGGGAGTTTCTTTATGGTGCAGGGAAATATTCCGCCACGGTTTCCTTTACTTCTTCCAGCCATTTGCGGCGCAGTTCCGGAGTGCTGTCGGCAATGATGCGGAACATTTTTCTTTCAAAGACGTGGACGCCGCAAAAACCGAAGACGCAGTCTTTCCAGATGTGCTCCAGCGGATCACCGAAGATGTCCCTCTCTTTCCCCGGAGTATTGGAGGTATTGAAAACAAGTGCCGCCTTTGCTTTTTAACAGGCCGATGGGAACGCCCCCTCCATTGTCGCCTTTGGGGAAGGTATAGGCCACTTCCTCCCGGAGTACGCGGTCAATCCAGCCTTTCATGATGGCCGGAGGCTGGCCCCACCAGTTGGGGTGGATGATGACGATTCCGTCCGCTTCCCTGATTTCCTGCTGGTGGAGGGCTGTCAGCGTATCTT
>VOFI01001264.1_pt1 | contig 14001 bp, 19 predicted proteins | sample 5384131 | NCBI WGS metagenome assembly VOFI01 (sample SAMN12384728, study PRJNA508395) | human gut metagenome | isolation source: healthy gut H | host: Homo sapiens
AGGTGACAACGGATGACAGGAAATATCGGCGAATGGAGCGAACTTTACACTTTGTTTAAACTGCTTGCGGACGGAAAGTTATATGCTGCAGATGCAAATACAAATAAGATACCCGAAATATATTATGATGTTCTGAAAGTAATACGTGTGCAGAAAAGCGACAAACTTGAATATTGTCGTGAATCTGAAGTAAAGATTGTTAAATAAATCAATTATAGACAGCATAGAAAAGGATAACCGTTTGTCTGTTACCGAACGTGATTCATTGATACATTCAAGAATTGGACAGGGTCAATTTCGTGACAACCTTTTGAAAAAAGTATTCTTCTTCGTGTATTGTAACAGGAATTAACCTTAAGAGAGTGCTCGTTGCAAGTCATATTAAACCGTGGGCAGTCAGTAACAATCAAGAACGTTTGAGCTGTGAAAACGGATTTCTATTGAGTGCAACGTTTGACCGTCTTTTGGATAGTGGATTTATTTCGTTTAAAGATGATGGTACTATGATTATTTCTCATTATGTCGATTATTCAAATAGGTCACGACTGCATAAATGATACTAAGGTGAATTTATTGGCTTCATCTGAATTGTTACATAATCTTGAATATCATAGAGATGTAATTTTTATAAAGTAGCCATAAAACAAGGTTTTATGGCTACTTTTTGTCAATAAAAAACTGAGTGCTTGTCTGTTAACTGCATCTAATATGAAGTTTAAATGATAGCATATTTAAATTAATAGGAGAGTTTTGTATACGTAACTACAAGGGACTGCTGCAGCTGTAACAGTCCCTGTTTTTAAATCCGTATAATTGAGATTTGACTAATTCGGATTATAATATTAGTTTTCTTGTAATGAAACTGTTCATCACTTCCCCTCAAAACTGTTATCCAACCATATTTTAAACTCTTCAAAAGTAATCTGACCATCAATGCACTCGTCACGTTTCAGCATAGCTTGATATTTCCACTTTTTAAAAGCAGCTGGTTTCATACTTCCGGTTTTGCTTCTTGCATAAAACCTTTTGTAATACCTTGAGTAAAGCAACAGCATCGTTACTGTGAGTTTTCTCAAGGTTTTTTTTCGTGACGCAAGCGTCTGACAATTGAACGTTTCTCCGTCGGGAATTCTGTTACAATACTGTGTGTTGTAATTGCCTTTGATAATAAAATATTTTCCGCAGTAACCGCATCGTTTGATTTTAGCATTTGCCACCAGCATTTCCTTGAAGGCAAGCATTAACAAATCCTCTACTGTACTGCAAAGATAGACAACCTCAACACCTCGTCCTACGACATCGGGTAACAGCGATGTTAATGCATCAAGACCGTAATCTTTTTCAAACGGACTTGCAAATTCATTTGTGATTTTCATTATTACAGAATTGTCTCCATGCTCCTTCGCCAGTACCATTGCATCGCTTACTTCCTCGGAACTGTATTTTGCATAAACTTGTTCACCGATTCTTCTTGCCATAGCTATTGTATGTTTTGACAGCGCATCTAAATAATTATTCTTGATATGTTCAAAAGCAAATTTTTGTAAGCGTTTGTGGGAACGGTCTTTCAGGATAGATTTCATTGAAAAGCATCAGTCTTTGTGCCGCAGTATACTGACTGAATTCATCGGGATAAAAATCCTTGTCAAAGCAAAACATTGATAACTTTTGAAACTGCCGCTGAACGTCATACAGATATGTATGATATTGAACAGAACCTTGTTCGTCAAATATACTGGGCTCTGTCATCTTGCAGTAAGTGTGACTTTCAAGTTCGTCAACAGGCATTTCTATAAACTTCAAAAACTCTTCTACATATTCACTCTTTCTCTGATCATCAATCGTGAACTTAATATTAAACTGCAGCTCGTCTGTATTAACGCTCACTTCAAGTTTTTGTTCACTGAAAGCAATACTGCGATTGCTTTTGCGAATGTCATAATATTTATCCGCATTTTCAAAATCAAATTCTTCGTATTTCATAGCGTACCTCGATAAATCCTTTTTATTTATTATATATCCGCATTCAGGTTTTGTCAACTGTATTTTAGAAAATCAATATTTTCTAAAATCCGATAATTAACATCATTCGACAGAAAATGCGACCAAAGTCTTTACAAACATATTTCGAGGTGTTATTATATATATGCATCAATAGAAAATATTCGGTTTAAGAATAACATTTTCTATAGTATCTTGAAAATTGAATCCCACGCATGAGAGATACCAAGCAGCGAAGTCCAGCGAAGATCGTGCAGGAGGAACAGGAGCGTATCAAGCTTGGAAAAACGTCCTTAAGTCAAACAAGACTTTCTGACAGGAACTGTACTGTTGTGGGGCAGAAGAAAAAAAATAAAAATGAAAAACGAAAGGAAGATGCATATGAAAACCGTCAACGAGAAATTCTACAGAAGATATATTGAACCGACATTCCCGGCAGCAATATATGATGACATCACACCGCAGGAGTTCATGGTGATGACTGTACTTTACAGCGACTACGATTACGATGAAAAGTGTGCGACGGTAAGTCGCAGAGATATTGCCCAGACCTGTAATATGTCCGTGAGAAACATCGACCGCATACTTAGTCAGCTTGTAAAGAAAGATCTCATAAGAGTGCAGAAACGTTATGCGCCAAGCGGCAGGCAGATAGAAAATTCCTACAAGCTGATATATCGTGATTACAGATCATGAATTGCGATACCCTCTGTGTCACTGTGCTATACCTTTAAGGATTAATACTAACTAATATTAATAATGGCAGAAGAAAGAATGATATGAAGTTATCAAAGATTGATTGATGATGCATGACGAATAGAATCGGCGGATTGATTTGCTGATTAACAGTCCGCCTTTTCTCTTTTGCAAATTAAAAAGGAGATGTGCAAAAGAGAAAAAAGTGTAATTAATTTAATCGCAACATAACGGCGATTTGTGCCCTCCTAGCTCGCACTAGAGTAAACAACCACCGTAAACGGTATAAGCCCACACAAGCGATTTGTGAGCGGTTTACGAGGTGATAAACGAGAGGTTCGGAAATCAGTTAAAAAGCACATCGGAAACCGGATATGTTGGTTATGAACAAATTTCCGATTTGCCGCATGACGATGAAAGTGAAATATTTCATTGCAGGTTAAAGTCATGGCGTCTGAAGCCGCCATGACCCTCACAGCGGACAGCAAAGCTGACCGCAAATATGCCGTAAATACGCAGTTTTTGCATTGGTCTTGTGTATATTTTAGGCAGTCGCCTCATGGAGTCAAAATACGGCTTTTTACGAAAATCAGGGGTCGTAAGTGCAGAAATGTGCGTAAAAGCAGCATATTTTCAGGAGTCGCGAGAAAAAAGGGAGTGGATTTATGGCAAAAGAAAAAATGGCTGTATATTTTCAGCCGGAAACAATTAAAAAGATCGAACAGGAGTATAAAGAGGATAATTGTGCCTCGAGAACAGAATTTATTGAGAAAGCCGTGAAGTTTTACATCGGCTACCTTCGTCAGCAGGAAGAGGTAAACTACCTCTCCCCACTGATTACGGAAACGGTCAAGGCACAGATAAAAGGTACAGAACAGCGGCTTGCCCGTCTGCTTTTCAAAGTCGCAGTGGAGCTTGAAAGCTGTCGCATATGACTGCGGCGATAAATGATGTTGATGATGAAACATTGCAAAGTCTGCACGCTATGTGCGTAAACGAAGTACGGAAGATCAATGGAATTATCGATTACGAGGATGCTGTGCAGTATCAAAGAGATTAAATCAGAGGTGCCAAGAAAACAGTATGTGATTTTTATTGATACTGCTACAAGTAAAGAGAAAAATTTGGTTGCAGTTGGTGATTACATTGCGGCTGAAAAAATAGTAAAATTGTAGTACGGAGGTAACTTATTGAAGATCGAATTTGAGTATGAGGTAAGGCTGATGATCGAAATTCTCTTTGAAAAAGGCTTGATAAATCAGCCTACATACCTCAACATTATCAGAAATTTTGACAATCAAAAGCAAAAGAGTGCATGACTTTGAAAGGACAGGTGACTGAATGTACACAACATTAAAGCCAGACAGGAACAGACAACGAACGGTTGTGTTTTACGGACGAGTATCCACCGAGCACGAGGCTCAGATCTCCGCTCTGGAAAATCAGCTTCAATGGTATGACGATCAAGCAAAACAGCATAATAACTGGAACGTTATCGACAAATACATTGACGAAGGAATTACGGGAACGCAGGCTAAGAAAAGACCGTCGTTCCTGCAAATGATCGAGGACGCACGGCAAGGAAAATTCGATCTTATAGTTACAAGAGAGGTATGTCGATTCGCACGAAATACGGTTGACACGCTGACGTTTACTCGTGAGCTAAAGAACTTGGGTATTGAGGTTTACTTTGTTGAGGACAACATTTGGACAATGGACGGTGACGGAGAACTCAGACTTACGCTTATGGCTACTCTTGCACAGGACGAGAGTAGAAAAATTTCTGAGCGAGTTCGTGCGGGACAATATATCAGCCGCGAGAACGGTGTGCTATACGGGAACGGAAATATTCTTGGGTACGACCGAGTCGGCTCAACCTATGTGATCAATCCGGAGCAGGCGGAAACGGTGACGATAATATATGATTACTATCTGCACGGCTACGGAATAAAGAAGATCGTCAACGAGCTATATCGCCTTGAACGCAGGGACTCATCGGGTAACGTCAAGTGGGACGTCTCAAAGGTAAACAGAATACTGAAGAACGCAACCTACAAGGGCTATATCGGGTACAATAAATCAAGTACCAATAACTATCTGGAGCAAAAGAGGAAAAACAATTATGACACCTCAACCTACGTTTATCACAAGGGCGATTTTAAACCGATTATCAGCGAGGCACACTGGAACGAGTGTGCACGGATTATGAGATCACGCTGTCAGGTACTGAAGGATAGTATGGGTAAGGATAAGAAGTTCGGACATAATCCGTCCGCCGACCCTTGGCTGAACAAACTGAAATGCCATTGCGGTTCGGGATTTAAAAAGTACAAATGGCGGACGAACAAGAAAGACGGCAAGGAGGTTTATGGTTATTCCTGCTATCGTCGCAGTCAGTCGTTCAGTCCACGTTATCTGTCAAATCACGGGATTGAGGCGGATGGTGTGTGCGATATAAAAGGCATTTGTCAATGGAAACTTGAAATGATGGCGGACAAGATTTTGGGCGAGGTGCTTGCGGACAGATATGAGATCATTGAAAGGGTGCTTGACTTGATCAACAAGCACTGCATGGACGGAACCGATTCGTTGCAGAAAAACGCCTATATTATCAAATCCAAAATTGAAAAACTTGAAGCGAAAATACGCAAGCTGGTTGATATGTATGCCGAGGGAGATATTGAAAAGGACGAATACCGAACGGTCCGAGCTGATTCAGAAAATGAGCTTGAGTGTTTAAAAGCGGAGCTTAAAAGGAACGACACAGCTGATACGGTCAGCGGAAACTGCATAGACACGGATCGTATTCGCAGAACTCTTGATGAGATACTTTCTGCTGACAACGGTCACATCAACGATGAAATTATTAGCAAATTGGTATCGAGAATTACGCCGGTTGACTACAAATTTTGAATGGATAATCAATCTCGGCGAGGAGAAAAATGAAAAAATACGTTGTACGCTCACAGGCAGAAAAAAAACTCTGCTGAGCTTACGATCGGTGACGGCGAAAGCTGTCACTTTACATACTGGTTGATAAATCTACTTGGTTTAAACAGTGAAATTCTCATAAAAGCTCGTGCAGGTGAGCTGCTGCACAGATAGACGTGGGAAGGGGCAAACGCTGTTCGCCTCTACAGAAAAAGATAAATCTGCACTCTGAAAGCTTTGGGATTTTCGGAGTGCAGATTTTTTTTGAAAAAAGTCGCAACTGTCCAAAAAAAGTTACCACAAATGGTTTTTAGTGTGATATAATACATACATCAGGAACGAATCAAGGCAATACCGCACAAGGATTGTGCGCAAGATGCGCCGTCAGATTGTGCTAAAGCGACGCAGGAATACTAGCGTATTCAAAGCTGGTAAACCAGCTTGAGAGCTTTGGTGCGATATGGCGGAAAATCTGCAAGCAGATTGCGTACAAAGCCGACAGGCGTGCCTTGTGCGGTATTGCCTTATGACTTCTGCACACTCCTTCTAAATTGTTTAAATTGTGTTTTATTTGTTATCTTATGTTTACTATTGACTCCTTTGTTTTATTTGTTTTTTCATAATACCCCCTTTACTGTGTTCCTGAGAGCAGAAGTCATTTTTTACCGCAGTTTTTTTGAACTGCGGTATCTTTTTTTTATGTGTTACATAATCTTATAAAAATAGGCGTCATGCTTTTGATACAAAGCCTTTTCGCAGAAGGGGGATAAGTATTCCGCCAATGGAGTTGCCAAGGGACATTATAATAAGGTAGCCAAAGGCTTTAATGCTCCATAAGTCTGCCATGGCAAAGAAATACATATTAGCGACGCAGTGTTCAAAGCCGCTAAGGATAAAGACCACAACGGGGAGAAATATTGCAAGTATCTGTCCCACAGGGTTTTGGATAGTTTTATAGCCGTCTGCGGCAACGAACATAAGTATTCCGCAGAAAAATGATAGGATAAAAACTTGTGATATTATCCCCAAGCTTTATATTGCAAAGCTCTGTGGCTTTGTCGCTTATGGTGGATATGCGTGTTTGGGTAATAAGCAGGGCGGAGAGGACGGCTCCTGCAAAATTGCCGAGCCATATTATGCCAAGCTCACCGAGATAAGAGGGTTTGTTTTCAACTGCATATCCGACTTTTCCTGTGAAGAGATTAAAGCCAAAGGACAGTATCACGAACAGTCCTATGCCGAAAAGAAACACTCCCAGATATTTGTTAGGGCAGGAAAGATAGACTGTTCCGCCTATGGCTATCGCCACGCCTGTGAGCAAAGAACGCAGAAATATGTCGATAATTTTCTTCATGTAAATTCTCCTATAACTTTTTGTGACAAAGCACTGTGTTATTATACTATATTATAATGGCTGTTTCAACCGGCAGGTGGTAGTATGCTTTATTGGTCATGTGGGGTCACCTCTTTTTTTTTATCATTATAGCATGGCGGGGTGGGAAGTCAAAGTTATTTTTCCATTACTACTATCTTGTTTGAAATATTGCTCACAGGCTTTATCTTTTTAAGAAGCTTTGGTTTTTCATTCATATCCATTTTCCTTCCTCCTGCGGTGTCATCTGGCTAGTTGTGACTAACTCGTCTTTTTTTTTATGATAGCACATTGAGGGGGGGAAATGTCAATAGAGGTGGGGCGGATAGGGGAGTTGGGGCAGAAAAATACCGATACAGGGGAGCTGTATCGGTGGATATATCTGAAGTTAGTTATTGTTATATCAATAATCTCCCAATATCATTAGAATGTCTTTACCGTATTTTGGGCATTTGGCATCACCAAAGCCTTTTATTGATTTTAGTTCTTCTAAAGTTTGAGGATTAGTTTTTATTATCTCTTCAAGCTGAGCATTATTAAAAATGAAATATGGCTTGATTTTTTTCCTTAACACTTTGTTTGTAGCGATAGTCTTTTAATGCTTTATATACAGGTGAATTTTCAATGCTGTCAAAATATGTGTTTTGAATTGGCTCTTCCTTTACAGTAACTGTTTTTTCCTCATTGACTTCAAGCTGATATTTGGCAGTATAGTCAGTAGTATTTGGAATGCTGCTTTGCAGAAAGAAATCAGCCAATTCTTTCATTTGCTTATCTGACATATTTTCGTTTCGGCTTTCGTCATTCAGTCTTTTTATATAGCTGTTAAGTCCGTCAACATTAACTATCTTGGATTTTATATCCTTAGGTGCATACTTCATGTCAATTATGGTTTTTGGATTAGCTAAAACAACTACTGACTTATATGTATCGTCAAAATAATGTTCAAAAATAGCTTTGGTGAGTAAGCCTTTAGTGTTTCGACGCTTTTCTTTTTATCATATCCAAATGACGCTGATTTTTGAGTTATAGGGCTATATATACCTTCTTTATGATAGCGTTTTCCAAATTGAATGGTTCTAGTGAAATCTCCCTGATTATTAACTGTAATATTTCCATAGAGGTTTTTGCACTCAATTATCAGTATCACTTTTCGTGTGATCACTATATAGTCTATCTGCGTTGTAAGTCCATTTTCTTCAAAGAAAATATCGTGAAGAATATACATAGGCATATGACTGTTTTTCAGCTCAAACATCAATGCCTCTTCGCCTTTTATGCCATAGTAAACAAGTTTTTTGTCCTGTTCTATTTGTTCCTTGACACTTTCAGGTGCAAGCTTTTAATAAAAGTCCAGCTGCTCAAGTTGTTTTTTCGCACTGCTGTCCTCTTTTAGTACCACAGGTTCACGAAGTTTATCAAATAATCCCATATAATTTTACTCCGATAGTTTTTTAGATAGTGTTATTATACCATATTCCGTATGTCATTTCAAGTATTTTACTTTGCAATGTGGTACAATTATTGTAGTACTACACAGATTAAAAGGGCTTGACTTTGAGGGCTGTTGAAATATTGCGGATAATGTGATATACTGTCAATAAACGAAATACCGCAGTAATGATAGGACGGACAATGTGCTTGTCAGGGTTTCTTCTTTCGCAAGGCTAAGTGAGGCTTATCCTAATTATTTTGCGGATATAGGGGAATTTGTTGGCGTTGTAAAGGGGTACTTGAAGTGAGATACATTACAGAGGTGACGGCAAAATGACACCATTATTATGGCGACAAAAATGCTGATATTGTTCTTATCCAGCCTGTGGGCGACCATGATCTGCCTGAGATAGAAAACGAGGTGGCAGAGATAAAAAAGCTCACGAGTGTGGACTTTCAGCTTATTGCGGCGAAGGTCGAGGATTGGAACAGGGAGCTTTCACCATGGGAAGCCCCTGCGGTATTTGGCAATGAGGGCTTCGGCAATGGAGCGGAAGACACTCTGGCGGAGATATTAACGCTTTGCTCGGACAAGAGCAAGAATTATTACATTGGCGGATATTCTCTGGCAGGGCTTTTTGCCTTGTGGACGGCGTTTCAAACGGAGAAATTTTCAGGCGTTGCGGCGGCTTCTCCGTCGGTGTGGTTCCCTGATTTTGTGGGGTATATGAAAGAGAATAAGATAAAATGCGACGCTGTTTATGATAAAAAATTGTAAAACAGGCTTATGATATTGCCAAACTAAGGGACAGGTCGATCAAAGGGAACAAAAGAGACAATATATTTTGACAACGCATCTATTGGCGTACATCCAGAGATCATTACGGAAAATAATATTGTTGTTGCAAACTCCAATAATGGTGCAGTGCAGAATATCGTAAATGAGCTTCCACTTACCAAGGAACAAATCGACCAAAAGTTTGTTGAGGAGCTTAAAGGTGCTGACTATTTTTGCAGTATCGCTCTCAAATAAAGCCTGTACTCACAATGGATTCAAACATTCTGAATATGCTTAGAGAACATTTTGGAGTGACTAAAAAATATTTATCAAATTCCGCATCAACGCAGACATTGACTGACTGTTGCCGCTACCCGTGCAAAAAAAAAGAATTTTATATTGTTAGAGATAAAAAATTATATCTGAATTGCGGCGGTGATACGCTTTTTGATGGGCTTTTTGCGTGGCGGAACTTCTAAATTTGGGATTATAGCATGGCGGGGGTGGGAAGTCAAAGTTATTTTTCCATTACTACTATCTTGTTTGAGATATTGCTCACAGGCTTTATCTTTTTAAGAAGCTTGAATATTGGGATAAACTCCGCCATTCCCTCGGCGAGGCTATTTTCTTCTATAAAGCGGAAGTTTGGGAGGAGCTTTGCAAGCTCTTTGCCGTCCTTGACGCCCCATATGAATTTGGCTTTGCTACCCTCGATCGACTTTTCCTTCATATGCTTTACCATGGCAGGATTCATTGTTTCAACAAGGACGGTGACGTGGTTAAAGCGTTTGTTTATGACGTCAAATATCTCCTTTACGTCCTTTTCGGAGAGGTACATAGTCAGACCCTCGATGACGATAGCGGGGGCATCGTGCTCGGTTATTTCTTCGCTCCAATCGTCCATGGCGGACATTGCTATCTGGGATATCTCGCCTGATTCAGGGAGAAGCTTTTCTCTCACGGCGATAGTTTCGGGCAGGTCGAGGTTATACCAATGGGTGTAGCCGTTCATTCTGTAACAGCGTGTATCAAGTCCGCAGGCGATATTCACCACCACTGCGCCTTTGTTTTTTGCAAGATACTTGTTCGCAAGCTTATCGAGGACTATTGTCCTTGCCACAACGCCACTGTGCATTGCTGAGTCCTTATCGGCAAGTGAGAAATCATAGTTTATCTTATCTATTATCTCCACGGCTTTTGTATCTTTTATCGCACCCCTTGTTTTGGTTTCTTTTGCACGGGCATACACGGTTTGTAGCATAGTTTCAGGCACGCCTGAGAGCTTTGGTTTTTCATTCATATCCATTTTTCTTCCTCCTGTGGTGTTATTGAGATAGTTGCAACTAACTCGCTTTTTATGATAGCACATTGAGGGGAAAATGTCAATAGAGGTGGGGCGGATAGGGGAGTTGGGGCAGAAAAATACCGATACAGAGGGGCTGTATCGGTGGGTGTGAGTAAAAGGAGTAAACTGAAATTTATTACTCATAAACGGAAAATTTAATAAATTCATATGGCAATCCCATATCTTCGGAATATTTGCGTATCTCTGCTTTTTTCGTCATCATTCATTTCGTTATAGAATGGTCGGTCTGATACTTTCCAATATATTTTAACTTCATCTATTATCAACACATCTCCCCAAGGGGCAGCATATAATTCCCCGACTTTATATTTTCCAAGTTCTTTATATACTCTTGTGGTATAACAATATCCCAATTTCTTTAAGTAATTTTGGATAGATCCATATTCATATTCGGGAAATGATATTTTTTTTCAAACATACAATAGACCTCCTGCAAATGTAACACAAACTGTTTTATCCTCGTCGGTTATGATATTTAACGGGACAAGTATATCACATTTTGAAGTGATTTTCAAGGGACTGGTTTATTTTGTCAACATAAAACTCACTGTCTGTTTCAAAGCAGTAGGCGCACAGACGTCCACCTGATGCACAGCCACAGTCTATGGCTATGTGTCCGTTGGCTTTGTAGGCTTCGGGTCTGCCGTGGTTTGGGATATTGGCGGTAGGGGTGTGACCTGTCACAAGGAAAGTATTCGGGTCGCTGAAATAGCGTTTTGAATAGTCGGCACGCTCCCAGATAAGCTCGTGGAGGGTATATTCATCAAGGGGCTTATCCTCGCTAAAGCCCCCAAGACCTGCATGGGTGAGGACAAAACGTTTGCCGTTTATGGTGATATCCTCATACATTGAGAAGCTTTTGAGAAACTCCATAAAATCCATGCGGTCGGCTTTGGAGAGGGAGATAAATTCGCTGAAAGTGGGTTTTCCTCCGCTGGTGAGCCAATCTATCAGGTCGAGCCGTTCATCTTTTGTAAGCTTGCACGTCATCTTCTATAAGGTGGCGGAGATTGATATAGGCAAGGTGTTCGTGGTTGCCGAACAGCGGGATAACATTATCACGAGTCATGATGTCGTTATAAACCTCCATAGGCTTTTCGCCCCTGTCGCAGATGTCACCTAGGATATAGAGGGTATCGTCCTCAGAGAAGCCTATTTTTTCGAGAAGCTTAATATACTCCTCATAACAGCCGTGGATATCAGATATTGCATATGTCATAAAAGCACCTCGCTGGGTTTGGGGTCGGGTTTCTTGTTTATTCTATTATAGCATACTTAGGGGTAAAATTGGGGAGGTTTGAAAAATTTTTTTTTACCCATTGGCATAGAGTTCGCTTCAAGCTGTATAATGGGGATAAGCTCATGGAACTCTTTTGGCTTATGTTATCCTTGGTGCTTATAGGTGTTGTGTGATCATTATTTTGATAATAATTTAACTGTACCTTTATAAACTGAAATTTGTCGAACGAAAGAAAGGTTTTGTTGTTTACAGATCATGTAAAATCATTGCTCAAATATGCAAGCGTACTTTGGATCTTCTGTAATTAACTTCTTTTCCTTCTCTGGAAAGGAAGTCGCAGTCTTTACTAAAAAGCTTGGCTCACATACAATTACTTTATGACCTGACGGATTTACAGATTTCAATAGTGATGAAGTAAAATGCTCATCGTTATTCTCATCATTTATGCTCTTATTATTCCGTTCTTCCAATCTTTTGAATTGTTTAATTTTCCATTGTTCAAATTTAATATATTGCTCAAACGCTGAATCAAAACAGTCCATTGCAACTTTATGATCTCCGATATTATTTGCGATTTTGACGCATCTCATATCTATAAAACATAAGTCACTGTGAAATCCATGGCATTCAGTACCTACTATTTTATCAAACAACTGTCGAGCCAATAAAAGAAGCTCCAATCCTTCTCGACTATTATTCAGCTCATTATTACACACTATCGCTTCATCAAGTGATTTTTGAAAAGCATGAAGAAGCTCTAACACTGCGTCTCCACGATATTGTTCAGCCCTTTTCTCATCATTTATACTGCCGATACTTCCTAAATTTCCTAACAGAACTTGTCTGCACAATTCAAGGTCGGGCTGTTCAGATGCTTTCTGCTCGGCTTTTTCATATTTACCAAGGCAGGTATATACGGATAATAACGGAATGATACACGATTGGTCATGAGGCAATAATTTCTCATACAGTTTAGCGGCTTCTTCCCAAAAGATATTTGGCTCTTGCCTTTATTTTTCCAACCTTGCTTATGTAAAGCACAAGCAAGCTTGGTCTTAAAATCCACTCTGTCTGGAAACTCTTCAAGCCCTCTACGCATTAGAGCCCACCCCACCTTGAAATGGCTTGTGGCGTAACACCTAAGGCGGTGGCTAGGTCCTCTTGCTTCCTTCCTGTCACCTTTCGCAGTCCTTTTATTTTCTCACCAATTTTTACTTGCATTTAAATACCTCCGAATTATTTTATCACCGGTGTACGCTAATTATAGCATAGAGATAAACCCAGGTCAATTATCAATTCGTTGTTTCGTACTCAATGGTTCGTTGCTTTATAAAAACGTCCAAGTGGGCAACATCTCCCGACTTGCCACTTGTCCTGTTATGTTCTTAAAACACCTCAGCACTTCGCTTTTGCTGACAAATGCCGCTGACCCCAGTTATAGGTAATGGAGAATAGTTTTTCGATATCGTCAAGTTCATTGTGGACCTGTTCGCAAGTCAAACTATCGCAGCGGCTGACAAAATCGTTGATGAAAATTTCAAGACGTGTTAGCTTTGAATTGTTTACTCCCGTGTTAGTAAAGGCAAAGAGACTGCGAAAAGCAAGCCTCGCCGTCAAAACAGGTGTAGTTTATGGACATAAGCCCGATATCTGCTGTGCAGGTCAGTCCCATACATTCCGACATGGTGTTCATGGAACTTCTCACACGCCACGCTCCCGTTCCGCAGAGAGAAACATCATTCCCACCCTGCCTATAACAGAGGCTTTTCTTTTAGGCTCGCCTTTGATACTGGCTCGTCCCATATCGTCATCGCTAAGGTGATCGTAAAGCACGCTGCTGAGCCTTTCGTAAGCTCCTTCCGATGCCATTATCCTTGAAAAAAACTGTTCGACTTCATTTTCTTTTGGCAAAACTGTAGGCATATTATTATCTCCTTTCATGTATGCATATTACACTTTTTCAGTATCATTTTTGTATCTCTGTAGCGGCGGCATTGAGTTTTTTGTCTGCATTTTCTGCAAGAACGATGCTCCTCTTTGGAAACTCTTCATCAGTTTTCAAAATATAAACATCGCCGCTTTGAGCCATTGGTTCAGGTATAAGACCTATGCCAAGGTTGCTTTTCACAAGCGGCATTATCTGATCGGCAGTTGCGACCTCTATATCCGGCTGGAAATCTATT
>VOFI01001408.1_pt1 | contig 14001 bp, 20 predicted proteins | sample 5384131 | NCBI WGS metagenome assembly VOFI01 (sample SAMN12384728, study PRJNA508395) | human gut metagenome | isolation source: healthy gut H | host: Homo sapiens
GACAAGACCGCTCTGCACACCGCTCTCGCGGATGACTTCACGCAGTCTGGCGGTGATATTGTACATGCCCTCGTGATCGGTCGAGATGGAAAATTCCTTGGTTTTCATGCTCATTCTCCTCGGCTTTCGTGCAGATAGGTTGCTTCCAGATCGGAAAGGTGCAGCTTTACGGCAAGCGGGTACTTCTCGAACGCATGCGCGAGTGCGAAGCTGCCGCCCTTGACCGACTCGTCAAAGCCGCCCATGTGCCAGCGCACGGCGATCGCTTCCTCGGTGCGCAGCCGCATGAACCGCTCGATCAGGAACACGGATTTTTCGCCGTGACCGTACGGGAACTGGTCGTCTACTGCGTAAACCGGCACCTTTTCCCACTCGCCGCGGTCGTTTTTGCGGTTGCGTAGCTCGGTCTTGTAGAAACCGGCCTTGCACAGATCGTGCAGGAGCGAAACGATGGTGTAGCTTTCCAGATCGTCGGTTTCGGGATTGAAATGCTTGGAGATCAGCACGTTGTACACGTTGAGCGAGTGGTCGAGCAGACCGCCCTCATACGCAGCGTGGAACCGCGTGGACGGGAGCCGTGAAGAAATCCGTGCCCTCGAGCCACGCAAGCAGCTTTTCCGCGCCCGGACGATGGATGTTTTTGTTGTAGGTTTCGATGAAAATCTCTTTATTTGACATGTTGTTCCTCCATTCGGGTGCGGGCAAGCCGCAGAAGCGTATCCCGCCGATTGTCAGTCTGGCCGTCTATCACGGCATCCAGCAGGGCGTGCAGCATTTCACCGACCGGTCTGCCGCGCAGACCGAGCGCCTGTAAATCGGCTCCGTTTACGGCAAGCTGCCGCAGCGAGAAGCATTGCTCCTGCGCGAGCACGCGGTTCAGCAGCGCTTCGGTCTCAAACAGCTGCGCTACATAGTCGCGGCTGGTGCCCTGACCGACCGCATCGCCTTTTTTGATCGCCAGCAGGTCGCGAAACCGCGCCTCTCCGATGCGCGACAGGCTGCGCCGCACCAGCTTTTTTTCGTTGTCACCGAGCGGTGTGTCGTGCCGCTCGACCAGCAGGAGGATGCGTTCGGTGTCCGCGCTCGAGAACCGCAGCCGCGGCAGGAGCTCGCGCGACAGCGCAAGGCTCGCCCTGGGATGTCCCCGGAAATGCCCGATGCCTTGCTCGTCCACGGTCTTGCAGGCGGGCTTGCCGCTGTCGTGCAGCAGCATCGCCCACCGGAGCACCGGCTCGGCCGGCACCTGACCCACCGCGCGCACGGTGTGCTCCCACACATCGTACAGGTGGTGCGGATTCTGCTGCTGACAGCCCTGCATGGGCGCGAGCTCGGGCAGGGCAGAGGTGATAAGGTCGGCATAAGCCATCAGTGTGCGCTGCACATAGCGGCCGCACAGCAGACCGGTCAGCTCCTCACGGATGCGCTCGGCGGCAATGCAGTCCAGACGATGCACCTGCCGCCGCATGGCAGCGGCGGTTTCCGGCTCGATGGCGAATCCGAGCTTGGATGCGAAGCGCAGTCCGCGCAGGATGCGCAGCGCGTCCTCCTGAAATCGGGTGTCTGCATCACCAACCGCGCGCAGAACGCCGTTTTTGAGGTCGGTTTGCCCACCAAACGGGTCGCACAGACCGCGTTCCGGGTGCCACGCCATCGCACCGACCGTGAAATCTCTTCGTGCCAGATCCTCACGGATGTCGGTGACAAAGCGCACGCCGTCCGGATGCCGCCCGTCCGAGTAGCCGCCCTCCGTGCGGTAGGTGGTAATCTCGAGCGGGCCGCCGTCCGTGAGTACGGTCAGCGTGCCGTGCCTGAGTCCTGTCGTGAGCACACGCGCGTCCGCGAACACGGCCTGCATTTGAGCCGGAGACGCGGACGTACACAAGTCCCAGTCGTGCGGTTCGACTCCGCGCAGGCTGTCGCGCACGCAGCCGCCGACCGCCCACGCCTCAAATCCGGCACGTTCTAATCGCCGGATGGCGTGTGCTGCGTGTTCGGGCAGGCGCATCACTTTTTGTCCTGCTTCAGCTTGTACGAGCTGCCGTCCGGATTGATAACCACCGTGTTGTCCAGCTGTGCCTTCAGGCTCTTGCGGAAATCGGCAACGTACTCTGCGCGGAGCTCCTGCTGCTCCTTCTTCTCCGCGTCGGTCAGTCCTTCGGTCTTGGCCTTTTTGGCAAGCGCGTTGATGCGCGCGATCTTTTCGTCTGTCATATTGCAAAATCTCCTTGATTATCCTTATGCTATCTTTATATTATATCAAATTTCTATCCAGAATTAAAGTCTTTTGCGCACCCGCAGCAGCCGTTTCCGGTTATACCGCTGAATCCACGCGAACGGCAGGTTCGCCAGCTGAATCGCAAGCGCAATGACCGCATACCGGATGAGCCACGCCGTCCGGTCGGCGCTCAGCAGACAAAAAAACGAGCGATACCCAGCCGAGCACGCCGATCACATAATGAATCACCTCCGCACGGCAGGTGATGAACAGAAAACGGTCGAGGTATGCCGTATCCCGCCCGGATTTAAGGTGCCGCTTGTCAAATTCGGGATTGAACTGCGGCAGCCGGTCCTTCCATTTCGGCAGGCCGATCTTGCGGAAAACCCGCATTTCCCAGTCGGAAACCGTGAAAAAAAACGCCGGTTTGGGTCAAACCACCGCGTCTGCACGTCCTTCGGCAGAGCGCACACCGCGCCAGCCGTGCCGAAATGCAGTCCGAACCAGAACGCTGTATTCAGCAGGGTAATGAGCAGATCCTTCATACGGTTTGCCTCCCTTCGTACTGCCTCTATCATACCATGATATCGCCGTTTGTTCAACCGAACTGCCTTGACCGACAGGCTTCTGCATGCTACAATAGGTGAAGATTCTTCTGTGTTAAATCATAGTAAAGAGGTAGTTTATATGAAAATCGAAACAAAATGCCTGCATGAAGGCTACAAGCCGGAAAACGGCGGTCCGGGCGTCATGCCGATCGTGCAGTCCACCACTTACCGCTTTGACTCGACCGCAAAGATCGCGTCCCTGTTCGATATGCCGACAGAGTGCATCTACTCGCGCTTTGCCAACCCCCATCTACGGCGGCACCATCAACCTGTTCGGCGTAACGCTGAAACGGTTCGGCATCGAGTGCATCTGGGTCGATCCCCTGGCAGATGAGGAGACAATTTCCCAGGCGATCCAGCCCAACACCAAGCTAATCTTCGGTGAGACGATCGCCAATCCGGCGCTGACCGTGTTCGACATCGAAAAGTTCGCCAAGATCGCCCATGCGCACCAGATCCCGCTGATCGTGGACAACACCTTTGCTACCCCAATCCTCTGCCGTCCCATCGAGTTCGGTGCGGATATCGTCATCCACTCGACCACCAAGTACATGGACGGCCATGCCGTACAGTGGGCGGCGGCGTGATCGTGGACGGCGGCAAGTTCGACTGGGAAAAGAGCGGCAAGTTCCCGGATTTCACTGAGCCGGACGAAAGCTATCACGGCGTGGTCTACACCCGCGAGTTCGGCGCGATGGCATACATCATCAAGGCGAGTATGCAGCTGATGCGTGACTTCGGCTGCTATCCGGCGGCGCACTCGGCGTTCCTGCTCAACCTCGGTCTGGAGACCCTTCCGGTGCGTATGCGCCAGTACTGCGAGAACGCGCTGACCGTTGCCAAAAGTTCCTCGAGTCGAGCGACAAGATCGCATCCGTTCGCTATCCCGCACTGCCGGGCAACGAGCACTACGAGCGTGCGCAGAAGTACCTGCCGATGGGCACCTCGGGCGTTATGTCCATCCATCAAGGGCGGCCGCGCTCCGGCGATGAAGTTCATGGACAGCCCAAGCTGGCGTGCAATGAGGTTCATGTTGCCGACATCCGCACCTGCCAGGCATTGAGCCGGGCATGGTGCGTATTTCGGTCGGCCTGGAGAATGTTGAGGACATTATCGCTGACCTCAAGCAGGCGCTTGACACCCTCGATTAAGACGATTTCATCGTCTTAATCGAAGAGAACGTACCGAACACGTTCGGATACGTCCCCATACGAACATCGGCACGGCGGCACACCGATGTTCTTTCTTGTATAAAAAGTCAGGCGCATGTCCTGACTTTTTTATGAATTTCTGCGAAATTTATTAAATGCGCGCTACGCGCAAAAAGAAAGGTTAAACTATGCGTATTCGCTCTATTGAGGCATCCGACCGTGAATTCTTTATCGACCGCTGCCATGCGTTCTATAAAACGCCTGCCTGCGACCATGAAATCCCGCAGCAGAACGCCGAACGCACGTTTGAGCTGCTCCTGCACGGCACGCCGTATGCGGACTGTCTGATTGCCGAGGACGAGAACGGACAGCCGTGCGCGTACTGCCTGCTGGCGCTCACCTGGTCGAATGAGGCGGGCGGTCTGTGCGTCTGGCTGGAGGAAATCATGGTGGATGACGAGCAGCGCGGCAAGGGTATCGGCAGCAGGCTCATCGCCGCGGTGCATGAAAAGTACAACACAGCCGCGCGGTATCGTCTGGAGGTAACGGAAAGCAATGTGCGGGCAAGTGCCCTCTATCACATGCTCGGCTTTGAGGATTTGGAGTACAGGCAGATGATACTGGACACGCCGCCGCTCGGCTAAGCAGATTGTTGGTATTTTTGTCACAAACTTGTTACAAATTACCTCTTGATTTTGTGCACTAAGCGCACTATAATAAAGACATCAAAAAGGAAGGAAGGTGGGTCCGATGGACAGTGAAATTCAGCAGTACGCGGGAGATATCCTTGCACATCCGCGTTTTCAGCAGCTTCGCACGTTCTGTCACCACGGACTGGACAACTCTGTGTATGACCATTCCGTTGCGGTAGCGGAAGCAGCCTGTCAGATCGCCCGCCTGATGCGTCTGTCGGAGAGCGAAACGACCTCGGTTGTCCGTGCCGCGCTGCTGCATGACTTTTTCGGCTATGACTGGCACGGCGAACGCTTCCGCCGTTATCTGAGCCATTTTTCCGGCGTGCACCGCATTGCACACATGCACGGGTTCATTCACGGCCACATCGCAGCCGACCGCGCCAAGCATACCTTCGGTCTGTCCGAGCGGGAGTGCGAAGCCATTGCACGGCATATGTTTCCGCTGGCGGCCATGCCGCGCACGCGAATCGCGTGGATCATCACCGTGGCGGATAAAGCCGTGGCATCGAAGGAAATGACCGTCGCTGTCGGCGGCTACGTCTCGCACGCGTACCATAAAATTTTCGCATAAAAAGCACCCGATCTCCATTGTGTCTGTTGGAGATCGGGTTTTTTGTTATTCGTAGATGGAGTCGATGATGGATTTCATTTCGTCAACAGATATGGGAGCAGATATAAGCACCTCATAATCGTCCATCATCGCAGCAGCATTCAACCGCTGTAAGTTGTGCATAATATACCATGTTGTATTTTCTTTGGTATATTCAATGACAGGTCGATCATCTTTTTTCAATCGTATCACCGGTTGTGTCGGTGATTTTAAGATTTGAATAAACATTTTAGAATCACCATTGTCATAATCCGCACGCACATCATAAGCACCGAGCATGTGGTCATTTGTAACCTTGATACGAGTTTGTTTATATCCATCGGGAAGCCAAGATGGTGCCATTGGATAGTTTATCTGCAATGCCGTTAAAGTTTCTTGTAATGATACATTTTCAACTTCAAACCATTCTATTGTATGTGAACCATCCCAAGAAGAAGTACCTTTTTTGCAATCCTATATCAGATGAATCGGTATCGGGTAAATCTGCATATTCCGGAAGTGCTTCACCTTGTTCGATTGGCGTTTGTGTTTCCGCTGAATCTGCTGCGGCAGAAGTATCATTTTCGGGCAACGCAGTATAGGTGGTATGGTCATAGTCGGGCATGTCTGTACGGTCATCATGTGAACCATCAGGATAATAGATGATCTTTCCGTCTTTCGACGTAGGAAAATCATCCCGATAAAAAGCCGAATGTTTCCGCACCCCACATCGCCGCATAGTCGAACGGATTGTGACCGGTAGCCAGCGCAAACACGGTTCCTGCGGCGAAAACAGCCGCCGCGACAACAAAAACGCGGTAGCACAGCCGCCGTCCGCGGTGCGGCTTGACGAAAAATTCCTTATGGTCGGCCTTGAACTGTTTGAGCGACGCTTCTGTGTCGATTTCCGGCGCGTCCGTCTGCGTCTGCAAATACTGCTCGAGCGCAGGCAGAGCCGCATCACCGTTTTCGCAAACGTCGTCCATCAGCCGGAACAGCTCGTCAATCTGCTTAGAATCCTGCATTGTCGTCACTCCTTTCCATAAGTTCGGCGCAGTGCCGCCGTGCGCGGCTGTACTGGCTGCGGCAGGCGGTCTCGGAAATGCCGAGTTTTTCCGAAATGGTGGAATAGTCCATGTCCTCAGCGAGCCGCAGGGTCAGAATGCGCTGTTCGGACGCGGATAAGCCCTTTGGCAGCATACCGGAAAACGGTATCAGCTCAGGTTCGGCTGCACGCAGAATGCTTTCCTCAAGCGGCGCGGCCGCGTGTCTGCACTGCGCGCGGTATTCGCTGATGGCGTTGTTTTTCAGCACACGGAACAGCCACTTGACCGGCTGCTCGTGCTCCATCACGCTGTTGATCTTTGCCAGCAGGATGAGAAAGGTGTCGGCCACAATGTCCTCGGCAATATCGCGGCTGCCGACAATGGGCAGAACGGTCTGCACCATCATCCTGTAATACTTTGTATATGATTCCTCGAAAAAGAGGATTTGCTCCTGTGTCAATTTGGGTCCCCCTCGGGTTGGAAATGATACCATTCAATTATACAACGCCTGAGCGGGATTTTCTGTGGCAAATTTTTTGAAAAAAATCCTTAGCGGTTTGTTGTCACAAAACGGCGCTCCCCGGTCGTTATAATAGTATCAGGAAAATGGATTGACAGAATATGATTTTTTGTTGTATACCATAGGTATGGATAGAAAAATCTGTATTTTATTATGTGGAGGGGCAATTATGACTAAGTTCAAGAAAATCGTAAGCGGCACACTCGCGGGCTGCCTGATGGCGTCCGCGCTGATGATGAGCGCAGGCGCAGCAAATGTGCAGACCACCGTGATACCGTCGGGTGTGCAGGGGTGCAGGCAGCTGCGCAGACCCGCACCGCCGTAAAAATCAATCCGCAGAGCGCGGACATTTATGCAGAGGGCATTCCGGCCACCTTCCCGAGCGAGGACGGCAAGACGGTTTACACGGCGCTGAGCTACAACGGCTCGACCTACATGCCGCTGCGCACGGTTGGCCGCTGGATGGGCAAAAATATCTCGTGGGACAGTGCATCGCGCACGGTGTTCCTGTCCGGCACTACGGAAAAGTCCTATCCGTGTGCGGATGACGATGCGTACCACAAGGAAGGCGTGAAATATGTCGGTGCGACCGGCACGGCTACGCTCGATAAGGGCGTGAAGGTGCTCGTGGACGGCAAACAGCAGACATTCAAGAACCAGAAGGGCGTGACCATTTATCCGCTGTTTTACCAGAATTCCATCTATCTGCCGCTTCGCAACATCGGTGAGCTGACCGGCATGGACGTAACGTGGTACAGTGCCAAGGCGGAGAATGACGTGAATGCCATCTTCCTGCGGATGCCGCTTTCGGACAGCAAGCGCGCCGAAATGGAAACCTACGCGACGAACCTCATGAAGCAGCTGCTCGATATGCGAACGGATACGCAAAAGATCAAGAATTGTGCGTCTGCGGTGAAAAACGGCGGCTATACCGACTATGTAGTTACCGATAAGGCAACCGCCATGGCGGCGCTGGACTCCATCAAGCGCAAAGCGCAGACCATCCGCAGCGGCATGACCGAGCAGGAGAATCCGATCCGCTACTACAACAGCAGTCTGATGAACGAACTGGATTTCCTCATCGATAACGCGGACGCCGTGATGGACCGCGTGAAGAACGGGCGGGTCGTGCTCGGCAGCAGCAATCCGAATACGAGCGTAGTCGATCAGACCGCCGTTATGTTCGGCGCGGATGATACCATGCTTGACTGCGAACGTATGGTTCGCATGCTGCGTCAGAATATGGACAGACTGTTTTAACAGGCAAACAAAAAGAAGCTGAGACAAAATCTCAGCTTCTTTTTCATGTTATCCGCCGCAGACCGAGCAGGCGGTGTAACCCTGCCGCTTGGCTTCGGAAAGCGACATTGGAATCTGGCTTTTCTTCAAATACCGGCAGCCGGCACTGTGATATTTGGAGCCGGTGTCCGTGACGTAAACCGTCTCGCTCTGGTCGTCCGAGCTGCTGTAAGCTGCCGGGACGGACGAACTGTCACTCGAGGAACCGCCGGAGGACGAACCGCTCGATGCACCTGCTTGGAGCGTATCTACCTGTTTCTGTAAATCCGCCTTCTGGCTCGTGAGTGTGTCCACCTGCGTCTGCAGGCCGTTCTTCTCCTCGGTGAGCGAAGCCACCTGCGCCTTCAAATCGTCAATGGTCGGCTGGGATTCGTCCGCCTGCGCCTGCAGGTCGGAGACCGAGCCTTCCAGATGGCTTACCTGCGACTGCAGGGGAAGCGGTCTCGTTCATCTGCTCCGCCAGATGATGATAATAGGTGTACGATGCACCGCCTAAAACCCAGTTCAGCAGCAGAGAAGCCGCGATTACAAGTGTTTTCAGCGTGTTTTTATCAAATTTTTTGCCATCCATAGATGTTCTCGCTCCTTTCAGTCCGGTTTCATTGTATCGCCTAAAATCTGGCTGTGTAAATGCGGCAGAGCGAATTGTCGATATCTGTCGAACGTATGGCAGCACTTTTGCGGCGATGTTTGTATAATTTTTCGTGTCTAACATTGAAAAACAGTCGGGAAGTGTGTATAATGAAACTAACTGAAAGTATCTGAGGATATGCAAAGTTATTTCTCATTTTGGAGCGTAAAAATTTATGGCATATGAAAAAACAGACGCCGTCCTCCGGTTGAGGATGACGGCACGCTGATCGAGGACGCAACGCCGTCCTCGAAACGCTGCGCGCAGGCCGTGCAGTGGATAAGGTGTTTGTGGCCGAAGGCGCACACATCGGTGATGTGGCTGCAGAAGCGCGCAGGCATCATGTTCCGGTCGTCACCTGCGACCGGCGCAAGCTGGACGGCATGAGCCCGACCGGCAACCATCAGGGCGTTATCGCACAGGCGGCGGCACAGGAGTACGTCTCGCTCGACGATATTTTCCGCGTCGCCGAGGGCGCAGTGAGGTGCCGCTCATCGTTGTCTGCGACGGCATCGAGGACCCGCATAATCTGGGTGCCATCATCCGTTCGGCAGAGACCGCAGGCGCACACGGCGTTATCATCCCGAAGCGCCGAGCTGTCGGTCTGACCGCAGCTGTCGCTCGTTCGGCGGCGGGCGCACTCGCGTATGTCGGCGTACACAAGGCAAACAACCTTGCGTCCACGCTCGATGAACTCAAGGAACGCGGTGTATGGCTGTTCGGTGCAGAGGCTGACGGTACAGTCGGTCTGTATGACGCACCGTTTGATCGCCCGACCGCCATCATCATCGGCTCGGAAGGACAGGGCCTCAGCCGCCTGACCCGCGACAAGTGCGACTACATCGTCAGCATCCGATGAGAGGCCGTGTCAACTCGCTGAACGCATCCAACGCGGCGGCTGTGCTGCTGTTTGAGGCGCTTCGCCGACCAGGGCAATTAAGGGGGAAGTGAACATGGATAGAAAAGACGATATGGATCTGGAATCGCTGAAAAAATATGCTCAGCGACGTACCGGATACCGATGAATTTGATCTGGATTCCATCATCGCCGAGGTGTCCGGTCAGGCGCCCGCAAAGGCGGCAGAGCCAAAGATAACGGCAGAGCCGGAAAAGCCGGTCGAGCCGCAGCCCGCACCGGCGGCAGAGACCAAAGCAGAGGAGCCAAAGACGGCTCCCAGAAATAAGAAGGATAAAACGGCAAAGAAGGCCGCAGAGACCGCAGCCGCCGCCGAACACGAGTCTGTTGAAGAAGCGCGCGAAGCGCATCGCGGCGCGCGAGCAGAAAAAATGGCAGAGCGCGAGCGCAGGACCGTGCAGAAGATCGCCGAGCGGCAGGCACGCCGCGAGGCCAAGCTGGCAGAAAAGGAAGCCGCCGAGCAGGCTGCCGAGCAGCAGGAGATCGTGGAAGAAGCCGCCGCCGAGGAAGCAAGCCGCAAGGCGAGCATCTCGCGCAAGCAGGCAAGAGCGGCACGCATTGCCGCCGATCAGGCCGAGGAAGAGGAAGATATCAAGCTGGTCGATCCGGAGGTGGCTATGCACGCGGCACGCCGCCGTTCGGGCATTCTGTCGTTCCGGTCGCTGCTGGTGCTGCTCCTTGCCGCAGCTGCCGCGTATCTCAGCTTTGCACCGAGCTTTGAGGCACTGCCGCTTCCGGTCGTGCTCGATATTCTGCAGAACCCGACCATCGGCATCGGCGCACTGGCTGCCCTGCAGATTCTGGCGCTGCTGATCGGTATTGACGTGTTCGGCAACGGCTTTTCCTCGCTGCTGCACGGCCGTCCGGCACGCGGCACGCTCGTGTCGTTCGCGGAGCTGGCATCGCTGCTGCACTGTGCCTCTCTGCTGGTATTTCCGGATCAGGGCGGCGTCGCCGTACCGTACACGGCGGTTTCCATCCTTCTGCTTTACGCCGAAATGCGTGAGGCACGCGGCCGCAGTCTGGCGCAGGCGCGTTCCTATCGTGCCGTCTGCGAGGCAGAGCAGCCGTTGGCGGTTTACAGCCACTACGACAGCGAGATTGACGCGTGCAACGCCGTCAAGTGCCCGCTGTATGACGCAAGCTCGTTCCTGACCGAGATCGAGCGTCCGGACACGGTTGACCGCTTCTCGCTCATCTACACGCCGATTGCACTGGCGCTCGCAATCATCCTGTCGCTGGTCGCTTCGTTCAACTGCGGCGAGCCGGTGCGCTTCTTCTGGGCGTTCTCGGCAATCCTGTCGGTGTCCGCGCCGGTCGGTCTGCTGTGCGCGTTCGGCGCAAGCTACAAGAACACCGCAAGCCGCCTGCTGCGCTCGGGTGCAGCCATTGCGGGTGCGCGTCAGGCCAACCTGCTGCGCGGCACGGAGAAGGTCATGCTGCTCGAGAACGATCTGTTCCCGACCGGCTCGATCGAGCTTGAGGCCATCGACAATCTGGGCCGCATCACGGACGAGCAGATTCTCGGCTGTGCAGCCGCGCTGACCGAATCTGCCGGTCTGGAGCTGGGCCGCGTGCTGACCGGTACTACGAAGGAGCGCTTCGGCATCACCTTCACCGCGCGTGACGTGCGTCTGGTCGAGGGCGGTGTAACCGGCGCTGTCGGCACCAGCCGTATCGTGCTCGGCACGGCGGCGCTCATGGTCAAGATGGGCATTCCGATCGAATCCGGTCATAAGGGTCAGATCAATATGTATCTGGTTGTGGATAACGCGCTCGCAGGCGTGCTGACCATGCGCTACCAGACCACCAAGAATACCTATAAGGCGATGCGCCTTATGCGCCGCATGCACATGAATGCGGTCCTCGCCGTTCGCGATTTCAATATCTCCCCCGGCGATGGTCGAGGAGGAGTTTGACCTCCGACGCGGCTTTGCCGACCAGCCGGACCCGGCAGGCGTGGATCGTCTGCTGAATCCGAATTACGCCAAGGGCGATGCACCGGCGGCTATCCTCACCTCGCGAGGGTGCCGGTCCGTTCATGCAGGTACTCCGCGGCGCGGATAAGCTGGCAGGCGCCGTCCGCTCGGCGCTGACGCTCGGCACGTTCGCCGGCCTGCTCGGTATGCTGATCGTGTTCTACCTGCTGTACCAGAACGCCGCAGACGCGCTTCCGGTGATGAATATCCTGCTGTATCAGCTTATTTGGTACATTCCGGTGTTTATTATCACCCAGCAGACGAGATAAGACATAGAAAAAACCTCCGTATGGTTCGTACGGAGGTTTTTTACATCTGTTGACAGTAATTAGGCGGGGGACACAAACTTCGTGAGCGGGTTCGACCTGTCCGGGCGGCAGCCTTTTTCTCTGCACCGGCTGAGCGGGGTGCGCGAACTGCGTAAGCGTGTTCGTTCCTAACGGGCGGAGAGTTTTTTTCGCTGAACCTCAGTGAGGGGGTTTCCACCCTCTTGTGAATCTCCCCTTCCTTTAGATAGCCTGGCGCAGATTGCCTACATGTGACCGCTGCGAAAACAGGGGAACGGCAGTCGGGTTACCGCAGCGTGTTTCTCGCAAAATTTTCGCAGTTCACAGATAGCGTACTGCTACACATAAGATTAAGTCCACGCAGAGGGCGGCATGACAGTGCCGCCCATTTTTTTTTGTGCGTTATACCGCCAGGCACCTGCGAATTTAGGCATTAACAGAATTTATCTTCGCAGGTGCTGTCTATCATAACGCGCTCACGAATTGCGCGACACTGCTATACGCTCACGCAGTTCGCGCTGCCCCGCTCAGCCGGTGCAGAAAACAAGTCTCGTGTTTAAGTTAAACTGTTTTTCCGATAATGCGACGGCGAAACGCCATACACAAGCCGAAACCGCTTGATAAAGTAGCTGAAATTATCAAATCCGACGCGAAACCCGACCTCCATGACCGGTAGATCGGTTTCACGGAGCAGACGCGCCGCCTGCTCGATTCGCAGGGAATTGATATGCTGGGTGAATGTCCTTCCGAAATTATCCCGGAAAAAGGTGCTGAAATACTGCGGCGACAATCCAAACTCCGCTGCAACCGCCGACAGCGAGAGCGGTTCGGTGAAATGCTCACCGAGGTAGCCGACGATCTCCTTAAGCTGCTGCGCCTTATAGTCCGCGCCCGGGCGCATTTGATGTCCGACAAGTCTGCCGTACTGCGCGCACACCGCCACGATGCCGAGCAGCGCGGCCTTCACGGCTGAAAGCTGACAGCCGGGCGCCTGCACCTGCCACGCGCGCACGATCTGTGCGAGCAGCGCACGGATTTCGTTCTGCCCGGGTTCACCGGCGCGAATGCAGGTGCCGAATCGCAGCCGTCCCTCGGCGAGCGGCGACAGCAGCGCGAATTCGCTCTGGTCGGCGCGCGAAAACTGCAGGAAATCCGCCGCAAACACGAACGAGCGGAACTGATTTTCCCGTCCGGCGGCACGAATTTCGTGCAATTCCTCACCGGCGGCGAAGAACACATCGCCGTGGGTGCCCTCGTAGGTGTGGTCAGCGATGGTGAGCGAAACGTGGCCCGCGTCCACCGTGATGATCTCCAGCTCCGGGTGCCAGTGATAGGGGGAAATGTCAAACTGCCGTCAGTGCTGTCAGTGTGCCGTGCTCTTTTTTTTTCTCTCGGCGGGCTGCTGATGGAAGACGGCGACACCTATAACCCGTGCAGCACTGCACCATCAAGTGGGAGAATGAGTCCTACGCAGACCGTCCGGCGTAAAGTTCGACGATCATCGCACACGGTCCGTGCAACATCTACATTCAGAAGACTTTGAACGAAAAGACCTTCCCGAGCAAGATGTACAAGCCGGAAGACACCGATACCTGGGCACGCGGCAACAAGGGCGAGCTGATGGGCTGCATCAAGCGTGATGTACGCACCTGCTTCGACCTTGACAACGCACCGTACTCCAACATGGTTCTGGGCGAAGTTGTCAACCTGCCGGGCAAGTGGTCCTCTTACCCGCCGCATCATCATCCGCAGCCGGAGTGCTATTTCTACCGCTTCGACAAGCCGATGGGCTTCGGCGCTGGCTGGGGCAACGGCGAGATTTACGAGACCCATCACAACGGCCTCGCTATCATCACCGATAAGATGCACTCTCAGGTAACCGCACCGGGCTACTCCTGCTGCTACGCATGGGGCATCCGTCATCTGCCGGGCAACCCGTGGGACAAGACCCGCATCGACGACGAGGAGCACCTGTGGCTGCTTGAGGACGATGCCAACGATCATATCTGGCACTGCCCCTCTGGCAACTAACGTTTCCAGAGTATAGGGGGATTCTATCCCCCCC
>VOFI01001595.1_pt1 | contig 14001 bp, 23 predicted proteins | sample 5384131 | NCBI WGS metagenome assembly VOFI01 (sample SAMN12384728, study PRJNA508395) | human gut metagenome | isolation source: healthy gut H | host: Homo sapiens
AGAATTAAGGAAAATCCAGGCAGAGTGTGATCGTTATGGTTATCATGCATTTTTTACAGTTCGATGAGATACATATCCGTACAAAGGAGAAGAATGGTATTTTTGTACCAGCAAACATTCATGGGGGGAATGATCATCACACTGATGCACCCCCAGCTCTGGTATCCAGGATAAATATCATCGTCAATTCCAGAGACGCCTTTCTTATGAACAGCTGATTGATTATGTGCACGAACATGAACAGTATTCGCAAGTATTGCGACAGTAACAGATATGGTTCCACTGATTGGTGACAACCGTACCATTGTAAAAGAAGGGTTAAAGCATATTAATCAGAGAGATGTTACCTTCGGTCTGCAAATTTTGCTGGACCGGTTAAAACTTAATCATGTTACAGAAGAAGATTATGGTTTCTTAATCGGACCTGTTATGAATGCTTCTGGACGTATGTTAGATGACGGTCCTATCGATGTAGTAAACATGGTTACATCGCTTGCTGATCCCGCCAATCCGGAATTTATTCGCAAAACCATGTACCTGCAGGATCTTGCAGAGAGGTGGTAGAACGTAATGAAAAAAAGGAAGGAAGCAGTGGAAAAGGATCTCATTGAGGCAGAAAATATCATAAGGAAAAAACACTTATGAATAACAATCCACTGATTGTATATTCCCGAATTTCTGGGAAGGTACGATTGGAATTTTTGCTGGAAAGCTGGCTGAAAAATATCAGGTTCCATGTCTGGTATTTACAAAGTCTTCTGCAAAAAGGAATCGCAAAAGGTCTGGACGTACTTATGGCAATATCCATCTGAAATATTTATTGGATAAAGCGAGTGATCTTTTAGTAGGTTATGGCGGACATAGCTGCCGCTTAGTATGAGTATTAAAATCACAAATATCAGCATTTTTGCAAAGACCGACTCAAATCATATCTCAAAACAGAAGCAGGGGATACAGAATCAACTTTTTTATGATATGGAAATCAGTGAAAATGACATGCCATCTTTGATACAGGAAATTGAAACATATGCTCCTTATGGAGTTGGAAATCCAAAACCGGTATTCCGAATGGACAATTTTGCGTGCTCCCCCGGTTGCCGGTAAATTTTACAAGGATTTAGGGGAAAACCAGATTTGTACAAAATTTACCGGAAGGAACTTAACAGCAATTGGATTTCATCTTGCTGACGATTATAAAAAAGCAGGAGAGCCAAAAATTATGAACATCATTGGCACACTTTCAAGGAAAAAATTTCAGTATGCAACAACAATTCAAATGGTAGGAGGACCAGTCTATGTCAGAAAACACAAACACATTCATCACAGGAGAAGTATACCCGTATCAGATTACAGACCGGACATTATCTTTTTATTCCAAAGCTTTCGCCGGCCGCAGATGATCACTTCAAAGAATTAGTGACCGGAAAGATCAAGATTTCTCTGTATGATTTTTCAAATGGTAAAGGAGACAATGGAATATATACCTATTTTAATCTTGATTTGAAACAGTTCCGGTACATTTATGAAAGAGCAAAACTTTCACATCTGCCGGCTCCGTATGAGTCTTCTAAGATTCATTGTCAGTCAGTGGAAACCGATGGACCGTTTAAAGGATATTGCAAGTCATTTCGGTTTTATCTTGCACGCAATGCTACATACATTGATAAAAAAACCGGAGAAACATGTACAATGAGAGCACCATGGTATCTGAAAATCACCAATGGGTATGCAATACCAGGAAAAGATGGAAAGGGTGAACAACGGAATTCCTTTAAGCAGACGTCTTCGGCATACATTAATTTGTCTGATGAAGACTTTCTTGACCGCATGGAGTCTATCCATATCTATATTAAGGAATACACCCATATCGTTGCACAGAATAGTCTGGCAGCCAATCTGAAAAAAGCTGGATGATATATACAAAAGAGGAGAATACGATCCGAATTTACCGAGTGAAGCACATTCTTCAACTCAGCAGCAAACAACGCCAGCAGATCCTAACGTTCCGCAGCAGGCTGCTACAACTAATTCACAGCCGACACAATCGAACCCTGTTCTTCCGGATATGCCGGAACTTCATACGATGGAGTTAAAGATCACTTCAAATTTCCAGGCAATGGAAAATTCCTATGTGGTAAAATGCGAAATTGACGGAAGAGTATACCTGTTATACTGCAATAACCCAGTTCCAAAAGAACTGATTGAAGCCCAAAAGTCAGGTGCAACAATTACCGCCAGACTTTATAGTAAAGATAAAACTATGTGGTATTATGACCTGGCTTCATAATTTAAACATTGAATTTTTAGTTCCATACAGACATTGCCCTTTACGGGCGTGTCTGCATTGGAACTCTTTTTCTTACATACTATTAATAGCAGGAGGTAATATTAATGAAACGAATAACTTTAACTTTCATGATTCTATTATCCGTATTTTTCACAATATGGGGGAGTAAAAATGAAGCATCCAATAAACCGACCGGAAAATGTGAAAGAAGATACGGAAACACCATGGTATGAAACAAAATACCAAGCTCCAAAAGCAGATGACGAATGGACCCTCGATCCGGAAATACCACTGAATTATATCCCTGTACCTGGAGAAGATGAACTTTACATGGTGGTGGATGATTCGGGAACATTACCAACTATCGTAAAAGAGTGAAACAAGCAGATGGATCCTGGGTTTGGCAGGATGTTAATCCAGACATCCCGGATAACTATGAAAAAGTAGATGGCCTCGATAATGTATACAAGGTAACGAATAAAGACGGAACCACAGAATATAAACAGTATGTCCGTAACGATGATGATACCTATTGCTTCGTACCAGTAGATGAAAAAGGTAATCCTTTGGATCTAAAAAATGATGCTTCTACGATTAGCAAAAATTATGTTCATGCAGATGGCAATATTTATGCATTATATAATAAAGATAATGTAAAAAATGGGATATCGTGAGCGTGGAAAAATAATGATGGTTCCTACAGTTGGAAGGTCGCAGATCCGCCAAAAACTTCTAAAATTGCGGGAAACGGAAGCGGACTTGTAACTAAAAGAATCAGAATACATCTTCTGGTTCCTCTAATAATAGCAGCAGTTCCGATGCTAATAAAACATTGGTAGGAGACAGTGGTAACAGTTCTACAAAAAAACAAATTCGGATGGCACATATACAATTACGGAAAAAACGGTTGATACAAAGACAGAAAATGGATATACCATTACTTATCAGACAACGGTAAACAGTACTTACAGCAAAGATGGTGTGTTATTATCCACAAAGAAAGATGGCCCTTATGAAGTCAGCAGAGTGGCTGCAACTGGAGAAACAGCAAAAGCAGATCAAAGTAAGATTGCTTCTACGCTGGATGGTGAACTTTCCAGAGTCAGTGCAAAGGTTGCTTTTGATACCAATAAGGCCAATGAGGTTCTTGCAAAATTAAATGCAGAACGAAAAAATCAGGGACTTAATACATTATCCATGTCAGCAAGTTCTGAAGCATATAAGATTGCTTGTATCCGTGCTGCAGATATGGCTATTTATGATCATAGTTCTTCTTCACCAATGTACGGAGATTTGAATGCACTGGTAAGCCGATATCATTGCACAACTTCTCATGCTTCAGAAAACATCTGGAAAGCAAGCACAAAAACAGCGGCTCAGATACATACACGTTTCCAGGCAAATACCGGAAGCCGAAAGGTACGAATGCCTTCTGGATATACAGAGGTTGGAATTGCTATTGTAGAAAAGAACAATCAGACTTATGTCGCAGAAATTTATTTGAAATAAAAAGAAGAGGCTGCAGATTATGCAGCCCCTTTTTATAAAGAAAGGATATTAAAAGTTGATCACAAATGTTCCATCATATTCTGTATCCGGAATCTGATCCATTTTTTCTTATCGTCTTCTTCATCAAGATTCTCGAAAAGGTCCATAATATTATCATTCGGAATGAGAGAGAGGGTTAATGCTTTATTTGCGCTGTCTTTCTTTTTGTGAGATTTGGATTTCCCGAATAAGTGCATTAAATCCTCATCATCTGCCAGTAAACGCAGACTTCTTGCAATGCTTTTGGACGTTTCATTTACAGACAGTCCTGCAAGTTTTGCTACCTGGTTCGTACTTTTGGTGTACCATCCTCAAATCCAAATGCAATGAAAACAAGTTTTAAGTCTTTTTCAGACAATTTACGGAAAGATTTCTTTAATGTTTCCTGAATCTCTTCTTCCAAGACCTGATCTTCCGGTGTCTTCATATATTCTCTTACCATCGCATCCAGATCTGCATCCGTTTCATAACGTACTTCATCTGCTGCCGTGATCTGTCTTAATGCTGTTTCTACCTTGTTCACAGAAAGATTTGTCTTTAAAGCAATATCTGCTACTGACGGATTATGTCCTTCCATTTCAAAATCCTTTTTTGCCTTACGTACACGGTTCATAATGCCAGAATAATATGAGGAACATTTATTTGTACGCATATTTGTATAAGAGCACATCGCATGAATCAATGGATATGTCAGGAAATTGGTAATTGTTGCTTTTTCAGGATCATATTTATCAATATTCTCCAAAAATGCCACAACACATTCCTGATAAAGGTCTTCATAACATTCTTGCTTAAAGGCTGGGAAATATTTTGTGATTGCAAATCCTAAAAATCCCTGTACTTCTTCTAAAAGTTCCTGTACGACCTCAGCTTTATCTGCACCTGTAGAAGAGTGATACCGGTTCATTAAATTGATCATTTTTTCTTTCTGCGCATTTTTTTCAGTATTTTTTTCCGGAGTATTTTCCAACTCTTTTTTCAATCTCTTTTCAATTATTTCTTCTTCATTCATCATTTCATCTTGCATCATTCTGTTTTCCTCTTTCATCTAATTACCTCACTTTTTATTTTCTTCTGAATCGTGAAATGTTTATAGGTATTCGAGCTTTTTAATGTGTTGAACTGGGTATCTATTTCGCATCAGTTTTCCGAATCTATATGATTACAATGTTTATTTGCTGTTCAAGAGAGTCGTAATATGATAATAAATATTATTTTATAAGCCCCTTTCAATGCGTTAATTTATTACGACCGGCTCCTGATAAACAACGAAACAATCTAATCCGATTTAATTTTTCGATTCTTTTTTATCTGTTAAATTTCATTTGCTGTTTACATTTCATAATAAGAAAAACTCTTATTTGATTCTGAATATATTATATCATTTAGTGGTACATTTATCGAATTTGTGGACAAAATAAATGTAGTCTCAAAATCGCAAAAAAAGCTTTATTTTATTGGCTTTTTCCACTTTTTTCTTCTTTTCAAAAATATCCAGTTTTCAAAAAAATTTTTTTTGATTCAATCTTCTGTCACTCTAATATCAGAGGATAAAAGAAAGGAGAATCATATTATGGTCATACAAGGCTATCTAATTTCTGAGAATACAGATCTCTTAGAAATTGAATCACAGATTCAAAAAGTACAGAAAAAGATTTTAAACATTCGTCAAAAAAGAATACCAGCATCTGCTTGGTAAGGAAATCGCTTTTTGCTGCGACTGTATTGCACTCAATATCTTGCAGCGTCCAACACAAGGCAGTATTGCAGACTGCGCAGTAGATAATTTAAACAGGAGAATTCAGGTAGCACAATTATCTAACCTTCCTAGTCCTTATAATCTTTCCATATTTCTTCATGTATTACAGCTCGATGGGAAGGCTTACCTGCGGGTCGACTGCAATAATCCTATTTTCCAGAAAGCTTTTCGGTCATTAGAAGATGTCTCTGTATCAGCTGTAGAATGTCAGGATCCTAAGAACGCGAAAACATCTTATGGCAGAAATTATGCAAGCGTTATGAAGAAATGCTGCCATTATCTAAAAAATCTGACTACAGAACTTTATCCGGATTGGGAACATATGACCTATCCAGATGTAAATTCTCGTTGCGAGGATTTTGCAAGGCAGAATATAGCAAATAGTTATCTAACCCATCTTAATGCTGGGCAACAGATGATTCCTCCTCATTTATTAATGCCATATGTTGAGGAATCAATAAATTATCTTCAAAGCGAATATGGGAAAAACGAATACAGAGAAAAAAGTACAGTTTTTAAAAAAGTATTCATTGACTTGAATGCGGACGATTCGATTGTCCGCAACATACAGCCACAATTCAAAACAGAGGAGGAGCCAGTTATAAATGAAAACACTGAAACTGATCTGAAAATAAAGATCTCCGCAACAAGTTACTTATTGTAATCGCAATTTTATTTGGAATCCGAATTTTATCCGGGATTCCAACACCAGGAGTAAACCGTAACTATTTTAAATTATTACTTGCACAGAATTCTACATTAAATTTCTTTAATGCAATCAGTGGTAACGGATTATCAAACCTGTCCATTATGGCATTAAGTATTACACCATACATTACAGCGTCCATTATCCTTCAGCTACTCGGAGTAATATTCCCGCAGGTCAAGGAATTGCAGCAATGTAAAACAAAAGCGGATAAACGGAAGTACGAATGGATTCTGGTATTTTCAGGAGCTGGGCTTGCCTGCTTGGAATCCTTGACCATGGTAATTGGTTTTGGCCGGAAAGGACTTCTGACAAAATATAAGTGGTATTACGTATTGCTGATTACAGTTATCTGGACAATTATGGCAACACTTACATCAATTATTGGAAAAATAATATCTGTAAAATTAGTTGGAAAGGGTATTTCATTAATTCTTGTATCCAACATACTGTCCAGTTATTAATGAAAGGAAAGAAAACATATATTGCCGGACTTCATTTGTTCTTTCTTTTAATCTTAATCACTGCATTATTCATATTTACAGTATGGCTGCAGGATACAGAGAAAAAAAATACCTGTTACATATTCCGGAAAATTACAGGGGAAGAGTACATTTAAGGGCGTATCTACAAATACTATTCCTATTAAACTCTGTCCAGGAGGAGTCGTACCTATTATTTTTGCATCATCTTTAATTTCATTTCCAATCTTAATAGCACAGATTGCTGGTGCAAAGCAGAATGCTGTATTAAAGCTTCTAAATTCCGGCTATTGGTTTAACACAAGCAAACCTTGGTATACATTTGGTGCTTTGATTTATCTGGTACTCATATTTGCTTTTTCATATTTTTATACGGAAATTACAATGAATCCGGAAGAAATTGCGAATAATATCAAAAAAAGCGGTGGAAATATTGCCGGAATTCGTGCCGGATCCTCAACAGCAGAATATTTAAGAAAACAAATGAAATATTTGATTGCAATCGGTTCATTTTGCTTATGCATTATAGCGATCATTCCATTCATTGTAAGTGGGTTGACCGGCTTATCGCGATTATCCTTTTTTGGTACTTCCATTATCATTACTGTCAGTGTTATCTTGGAAACCAAAAAACTTATCTTATCCAAAACACAGGAAAACTATTATATGAATCGAGTAAAGAAAGGAGGACTTTTCCGTGGTTAAAATTATGAAAAACATCCGTGCAGAATTTCATAGATTGACAATGCCTAGCAAAATGCAGGTCCTGAAAGATACTGTCTTTGTAATTGCTGCAGCTTTAATATCCTCAGCACTGATTGGTGCGATTGATTTTGGAATGGCCTCACTCATTCGCATTATCATCTGATACCATTTAACGATCAAAAAATAAGAGAGGCTTGGTTATAAAAAGCCAGCCTTTTTATTTTTTGCTGAGACTTACATTCTAATTATAGAACGAAATTACAGACGAAAAGGAGGGAAAAATAAAATGTCTGAGTCGTAACATATAAAAAGCAAAGGAGAAACATATATGAATTCATACTTAAGTCAACAGTTTTTGGATGAAGATTACAAGTCATTCTGTCCAAGGGAAAATGGATCTCATCTCTTCTTCAAAGAAGTAGGAAAACATACAGTGTATAAAGTAGTTCATCCGGAACATATCGAAATTTATTCCATTGTAAGACCAAGAAATAAAGAAAAAAAGGAAAAGAAGAGGACTTCTTCGAGATTATAAAATTGATTCCTGATTATATGGACATGAGATTTTTTCATGCCAAATAATATGGACCAATTTTATTTTAAATCAGAAATGAAAACCAAGGGAATTGTTTCTTGTGAGAAATTCCGTAAAGCGCAGATAACAGATAAGCAAATAAACGAAATCGAAGACGTTGGGTTCTTCATGCAGCTGATTGATCCGAAGAAACATTCTGCATTCATTTTAATTCCAAGCAAGAACTTTTTACACCGTTTTGCAGAAAGCTTGGAATAGGAAAGGTTAATTACGGAATCGATCCTATCCGGGATATCTATCTGGCATCAAGACTTAAAGATGCAAATCCTTTTGTTATTGTATATCGGACCAATGATCCGGCTACATACGGAAAAGCATTTACTTGTTTTTCTGAAAAAACAGTCAAAATTGAACAGAGCTGCATTTTTGATTATAAAGATGCACTTGCAAAAAATTGAACCAAACATTATTCGCAGTTGGCAATACACGCATACAAGAACGGATATTGATTTTTCATATCCGGCACGGAGTATAAACTTAAAGCAAAAATGCAAAATCACCCTGGGAACGCGTTTATCATTTTCTGATATTGGAGAATGTGCGTTCCGTTTGCAGAACTGCATTTTTACAAACGGGGGAACAATTCTTCTTCCGCAAGAAGCATCAAGAAAGAAGAGTAATAAATTAAGTCCGGAAGGGATAGTTAAGGACTATAACAGCCAATGCTACATGAAATTTGATAAGATCATGGAGCAATTAAAATCCTATGAAACAATACCGGTTACAGATATGCAGCAGTCCGTCTGGAATATATTAGAAAAATTAAAGTTTTCTTCTGCATTCGGCTTCTCAAATACACGGATCTGCAAAAAATTACCTTTCTACATTTGAAAAAAGAAGGCGATGCATTAGATGTCGTAATTAAAATTCTTAAGATACCTGGTGTTCTGCAAAGAAATTATCCAGGTACTACACATGATCGTGTAAATGAATGTATTGGTAAGATATTCAATTTGAAGATGGAGAAACTGATTGTATGAAAAAGATGGAAATCATATCTTCCGTATATGGAACTATCATATACGGAAAAGTGATTGGACTGAAACCTGGAACCGGAAATGCAGCATCACGCTTGACAATTGTAACATTAAATGAGATCAACGAAAATGGGCAGATAGTTGGTGGACATTATATCAAAGTTCTTTTTGGAACTCAAAAAATGGAAAGCAGAAATTGTCTGACCGCGCCAGAAAACTTAAATCAGGTGATCTCATATCATGCCGTGTCGTATTTGACGCTGGAATACATTCTAAAGCCGTTGGGCTTTGAATTCAAGCGTTCCGGCTTATATACACTTGCTATGAAAGATGAGCAAAAAACATATATTTTACATGGTCATGCCGAAAAAAAGTGATTCACGGGAAAAATGGATATTGCGGGATATATGTCCCTATAAAACGATATCAAAACGGAAGTTTTCAAACCGTTTGGTATCTCGCATCCTTTTTAATTCTAATATTTCTGTTGTGAAAGGAGATACCGTTTTTCTTCGAGGATATCGTATCAGTGATAAAAGTTACAATGGGTTTGATTATTTAGATCTGACCTGTTCAGACATTATAGGAATTCATAATTTATAAAAAGCCGGATTCTTCTGGCTTTTTTTCTATCACACTATATATAAAAGGTATTATATGCCGTTTGAGAAAGGAGATCTCAATGTATACTGCACGAAATATTAAAAACCAGCACAATTGCCTGGTTCTATTTCAAAATTTAGGATCTACACTAAAACAGAAGCGACAGGAAGAAGGTGTATATTTATGATTCTGTTAATATTAATATTGTTACTTTACGCTACTTATACTGATATTAAGACACTGGAAGTCCCATTATGGGTTTCTCCGGTTATAATAGGCATTCGTTTCCTGCAGGACTTTATGTCGGGAGAGAATAACTTTCGAATAATGTCTGGATTATTATGTGGGGCAATTTTATTCGGGATATTTTTTATGGTTGCTTATCTTGGAGATCAGCTAGGGGGAGCAGACTGTTTAATTGTTGCTGCGATATGATATTCTTTGGATTTTTACGGATTTTACGCTGTCATAATTGGTTTAGCACTTACACTTCCATATACAGCATATATGAAAATTGCCAAAAAAAGAACATGTTTATCCATTAGTCCCTTTTTTAACTGTTGGATACATTATTACATTAATCATTCTAATAATTCAGGGCCAGCATATATCATGGCTCTTATAAGGAGGAATTACTATGTTACAAAAAGCTGGAATGCTGTTACGTTAATATGCGGTAATCATAAAGGGAATCAGTCTCATCCAATGAAACTGCAGCAGGGTCCTCATTCTCTTTTCTTTTCCTGCCCGGAATATAAATCCATTTATGGAGATGATCACGAAGGACGATCTTGCAATAATCGTCTTACATTAGTTGATTATGAAAAACTTCTGGATTATCTCACAGAACGTACCTATGCAGGTGATGGTCTGCAGGAAACTAATCTGACAGGGCTCCAATTCACATTAAAAGGCGTTGATTATGAAGTATTGGAGCACACTAAAGATAAATACCGTGTGCTTATGTTAAATAGAAAAGCGATTTCAAAATAAAAACGATTTGTTTGTAAAAAGAGCATGTTTGTCTACATGCTCTTTTCTTTGTGCCAATTTTACCGTCCCATAATACGTTACAACTGGAATTTCTTTTCTCGCATTCTATTAATAGGAGGTGATAACAATATGACAAATAATAAATTATCAAAATTAGAAACAGAAAATTATAAAAGGAGGATTATCATGAGAAAAAAGAAGTTCCAATATACTGTAAATTAAATTTGACATTAAAAGAAGCAGCTCTTTATTCAAATATTGGAATAAATAAGCTAAACAGTTTAACTTCTGATCCAGACTGTCCATTTGTGTTATTTATCGGGCATAAAAAATTAATAAAAAAAGAAAGCCGTTTGAAGATTTTATAAATAATGAATTCACACAATCTTTATAAATAATGAAAACTTAGTGAATATGTGATAAGATGATGAAAAGCACAATCTTATTATGTATTCCTAATTTTTATCGGAGGAAACATAATATGAAATCAAAAAAAAAGATACAAAAGGCAGAAATCTTAAATCAGGGGAGGATCAATTAAAGAGTGGAAGATATCGCTATCGATATACAGATTGTACAGGAAAAGAGAATAGCCATCTACTCCTGGAGACTTGTAAAAAACAGATAAAAATCCAAGTGAAAAAAAGAAAAAGTGCTCTATCTCTTCGAGAAATGATAAAAAACATTGAAAAAAGACAAAGATGATGGAATATTAACTTATGAGGCACAGACAATTACCGTATATCAATTAATACGTCGGTATTTAAAGTCAAAGGTTACACTTGCTAATTCAACACTGCAAAACTACATCCATTTAACTGAGAAAAATATCAGGCCACATAATTTAGGGCAAATGAAAGTAAGCAACGTAAAAAAATCAGATATAAAAATTTTTTTTCATATCTGTATACTGAACGGCATTTTGCTGTATCCACAATATAGTTATATCAGAATATTTTTTTCCTGCCTTTCAAATGGCTGTAGACGATGATTTGATTAGGAAAAACCCGTGTAAAGACTGTATGAAGGAATATATACGCGGAGGTTTGTCAACAACAAAATATCCTCTTACAAGAGCCGAAGAAGCTGCACTATTAAAATTCGTAAAAGACGATACAATTTACTCCGTTTATTATCCGATGATTGCATTTATGCTTGGTACCGGTTGTAGAATTGGTGAAGTAATCGGTCTAACCTGGGATGATATAGACTTTGAAAATGCAACACTTTCTATTAATCATCAGATCATTTACAAAAAAAAGAACGGAAAAATTCGACATTATGCTTCGGCACCCAAAAATGGTACATCAAGAATCATTCCATTGTCAGATGATGTATTAGATATACTCTTACTGTACAAACAACGGACCTATTTTATGAGTATTACTAATGATTATGAAGTTGATGGCTATTCAAATTTTGTTTTTCTGAATCAGAACATGACTTTATATACTCCAAATACTTTAACAAGGGCTTTTCACAATATAAGAAATGCCTATAATAGATTTGTTGAGGATGGAGAAATTAAAGATGTTCTTTTGCCGGATTTCACAGCACATACTTTCCGTCATACTTTCTGTACCGTATGGCTGAAAACGGAATGGATATAAAGGTGTTACAGGAAATAATGGGGCATAAAACAATTGCTGTAACAATGCAAGTATATAATCATGCATTGTTTGAACGTAAGCAATCGGAGGTAGCAAGAATTCCATCTGCATTGGCGGTCTAAAACTTAACCCAAAACAGGGCTTTATTGCATACCATAACCCATTTCGTAACCCAATTAAGTATTATCATATATAACGAAATAAAGAGTTATATATTAGGCAAACCTTGATCGTAGCGTTTTAAAGAAAAATAATGAGTTATGTGCATATTATTTTCTTACAACAAAAAAGAAATCATTGCTCAGGATTAATTTTTGAAAAATGATAAAAAAGAGACAATCAGTTTTGGTTGTCTCTTTTTTGTCATGCATTCGGAAGAAGCTACCGTTGGCAGGTTCTGCGGATGCAATCTGAATATGCAGAAAATATTTTTCATTAAAGTTTTCTGTATATAAATTTTGTGAAAAATTTCGAAAAAAAGATAAAATAATTGCTTTTAGTGTTGCAACATTTCGCGAAAGTGTTATAATTTTAACCAGATATAGAGCGTAGTCTATAAATCAGATGCCGATGGGGGGAAATCTGTTTTACTGGCAGAAGAGAAAAGATTACGTAGCTAAGGAGGAAAACAAAACGACAGAAGTAGCAAAGCGTATTGAAAAGCTTCGCGCACTGATGGCAGAGCAGAATATCGATGCATATGTTGTGCCAACTGCAGATTTCCATCAAAGTGAGTATGTAGGAGAGCATTTCAAAGCAAGAAAGTTCATCACTGGATTCAGTGGTTCCTACGGAACAGCTGTAATCGCAAAAGATGACGCAGGTCTGTGGACAGATGGAAGATATTTCACACAGGCACTGACCGAGATGGAAGGCAGTGGTGTCTGCCTGATGAAGATGTTTGTTGATGATACTCCATCTACAACAGAATGGCTTGCCCAGAAGATCCCGGAAGGCGGTAAAGTCGCATTTGACGGCCGTGTTCTTTCTATGGGAGAAGGACAGGAATATGAAGAAGTATTGGGCGCAAAGAATATCACGATCGAATATGAAGTAGATCTGATCGACCAGATCTGGGAAGATCGCCCGTCTCTTTCTAAGAAACCTTGTTTCTTCCTGGAAGACAAATACACAGGAGAGAATGTTGCATCCAAGCTGAAACGAGTTCGTGAGAAGATGGCTGAATGGAGCAACGGTACATTTGATTGCGTCTCTGGATGATAACGCATGGCTTCGAACTTTCAGGAGTGAGATGAAACTGACTTCTTCCCATTGGTACTGGACTGTGATCGTACGTAAAGACAGTGTAGATCTGTATATCGATGACAGCAAAACTTGAATGACCGCATCAGAGAAGAGATGGCAAAGAATAATGTCAAATATTCATCTCATACAACAATGATATTTACGAAGATGCTAAGAAAGATTGGTGCAGATGAGGTTGCACTGATTGGACCTGATGAAGATGAACTATGTACTGTATAAAAGAGTCTTCCATGTAAGGTAGTATAGTTAGAGCTAATCCGACTATCTTGATGAAAAAGTAATTAAGAAACGTTGAGATTGAAAATATCAAAATGGTGAATTGAAAGTATTGCACCGTCATTTAAAGAAAAAATTAGTATGAAGGTTCTACTGATATTACCAGAACAACAGTACTGGGACATATCACACCGGAACTGAAGAAATATTACACAGCTGTATACAGAGCAATGCAGCACTTAAGCGCAGCAAAC
>VOFI01001669.1_pt1 | contig 14001 bp, 23 predicted proteins | sample 5384131 | NCBI WGS metagenome assembly VOFI01 (sample SAMN12384728, study PRJNA508395) | human gut metagenome | isolation source: healthy gut H | host: Homo sapiens
CGCCTGCCGTGCGCACGCACATCGGGTCGATGTCCACGCCCTCGGCCACGGCAGCGCCCAGCTTGAGGGCCGCAATGGCAAGAATGCCGCTGCCCGTGCCGATGTCCAACACGCGCTCGCCGCCGGTCACCCGCTCGTCCAGCGCTTCCATGCACAGGCTGGTGGTCTCGTGGCCGCCGGTGCCGAAGGCAAGGCCCGGGTCAAGGATCAGCTTTACCCGGTCGGTGTCGTACTGCTGCCACGAGGGCACCACCGCCAGACGTTTGCCGATTTGCGCCAGCCGTTCTGCCAGTCCTCCTGCTCCACGCCCTCGGTCTCTACGGTGTAGGCGATGTTTGCAGCTTCCATGCGGGCGGCAATGAGGGCCAGCGTCTCCACGGGGAAGCGCCCGGCTCCAGATACATATGGATGATAACGGTATCGCGGGGCTTGTCCAGCAGCTCCTGCTCGATCAGATCCACATGGGCGATCTCGGCCACCTGCTGCTCGATGTCGCTGTAGTCTTCGATATAGATGCCGCCCTCGGCGATCATGGTGGCAACGGCTTCGGCGTTGTCGGCGTCGGCCTTGGCCACGGTCAGGCGGATATCAGTCCATTCCATAATGCTGCGCCAGCGAGACCCCCCGCCAAGAGCATCGGCGTGGATAACGACTACGGCAGCCTTGCCGCCGGACGCTACGGCAACGTCATCCTTGCAGACAAGGAACTGAACCTCAAGGCCGTCATCCAGAAGGGTGTCCGCATCGTCTGAGTTTTGTAAAAAGTGATGCGTCGTTGCTGGTAATGCCCACAGCGTGCAGGGTGGTGGCGATCTGAGTCACAGTGCCGTCAAAGGGGGCGTACACGGTGTCGCCGGTGGGCTCGATGCCGCAGCCGGGGCCCAGAATGCCCTGTGCAAAGGTCTCGTCCGGGATGTCGGACTGTGCCAGCACCTTGCCCTGCAGCGGGGTCAGCACGGTCTTGCTCTGTCGTCCTTGGACTTGCCGCCAAAAAGCTTGTCAAAAAAAACCCATAAGTATCATTCCTTCCTGTCATCATGCAAGGGCGGCAAAGGTAACAAAATGTTTGCCGACCCTGAATGGTTTACCTGTATAAAAGATACCATATCGCGCACCAAAATGCAAGAAACGCGGGGACTTTTTCTCCGGGACTTTTTCTCCATGCTATCAGGGCAGAGGGTTCTGCCTTTTTGCCGGGGGCTGCCCCGGAAGGGTCACTTCCCGGCGGCGACCCCTCTTCTACGCTGCCGCTAATTTTCACTTTACAAACGCCGCAAGAACCGTTACAATTACAATCAAAGCAGTGCCGAAAGGCCGTTCGTTTTCATCCACCGCGCGCAACCGTTCCGACAGCGCCGGGGCTGCGCAAAACGCTCTTATCAGGAGGTTTTTTGCATGAAAAAGATCACGCGTCGTACCATTCTCCGTGCCTCGGGGCTGGCAGCCGCCTCGCTGGCTCTGTCCGGCTGCGCGCCCGCCGGCAGCGCCTGTGTGGGCAACGGCTTTTCTGACTGGCTGAAGCAGACCTTCGGGAAGGACAGCGCCGCCTCTTCTGAAAGCGCAGAGGCCGCAGCCCCGGATGCAGGAACCCCGGACGCCGGAGCGGCGTCTGAACCCCTGCAGAAAGTGCCGACACCAGCCTGCCCGCCTACAACGCCGACCCCCTTACCGGCGAGCCGCGCCGCAGCAACGGCCGCATGGTGGGCGTGATGGTGAACAATATCAGCAACACCCAGCGGCAGAACGCCCGCCCGCAGCGCGGCATCGGTTCTGCCGACCTGCTCATCGAGAGCAAGGTGGAGGGCGGCATCTCCCGCTTCTGCGCGGTGTATTATGACGCCAACGCCATCCCGGAGGTGGGCCCGCTGCGCTCCGGCCGTGACCAGTTCCTGCAGCTGCTCATGCCGTGGCAGGCGCTGTACTACCACGATGGCGAAAGCGCCCCGCACCAAGTTCATCAACGTGTACAACTACTCCGGCCTGAACATCGGCGGCAAGAGCTACTTCAACACCCCCACCCATCCCCATGTGGCGCACCGCGACAGCCGCGGCCGCAACGTGGCTTACGAGCACACCGAATTTACCTCCGGTGCCGAGATCCGGAAAGCTGCCGCCAACGCGGGTATCGGGCTGCAATACCCTTATGAGAGCACCTTCTTCCGCTTTGCGGACTACCGCACCGGCGCAGAGAACAAGATGTCCGGCGCTGCCGCCGCCAAGACCATCAACATCGTGCACTCGGACAGCTACAAGACTACCTTCAGCTACAACCGCTGGGATCACCTTTATAAAATGTCCATGTACAGCCGCGCCGCCGGTGCCTTTGAAAACACCGTGGACGAGCTGACCGGCAAGCAGCTTGGCTTTACCAACCTGCTGGTCTGCTTTGCGGGCATTGCAGACTATCCCGGCAACTCCGGCGGCGTGCAGCAGGTGGACTATGTGTCCGGCGGCGAGGCCTATTTCTTTACCCGGGGCGCAGTGCAGCGGGGGCACATGGCAGAAGGCCTCCCCGGAGCACCCGCTCAAGGTCTACGCTGCCGACGGCAGCGAGATCTGCTTCAACCGGGGCAAGACCTATCTTGCCATCGTGGACGACGACGAGTGGCAAAACTTCAACTATCAGTAAGGGGAGAAGCCCATGAAACGCAAATGGAGCCTGCGCCTTGGTGCAGCCGTGCTGTGCGCGGTGCTGCTGGGCAGCTGCGGGAGCACCGCCGCTGCGCCCGCAGAAAGCACTGCCCCGGCAGACCCGCTTACCGGGCAGCAGCTGCTGTACCCGGAGCAGCGGGCGGCGGCGGTGGTCATTGAAAACACCACCGACAGTACCACGCAATGGGGCATCGGCAGCGCCTCGGTGGTGCTGGAAGCAATGACCGAGAGCGGCAGCTCCACCGAGCTGTGTCTGGTGTACCCCGCCCTCAGCGCCATGCCTGTGGTAGGGCCGACGCGCGGGCAGGCCTTATACTGGCGGCTGCTCAGCGGACAGCAGGTGCTGCCCATCCAGTGCGGCAGCAACGCCTATGCCAAGCGGTATCTGGAATACTATAATCTCCGCGCGGTGGACGCGCAGGAGGTGGGACGCAATGCCTTTGTCAGCACCGGTTACAGCTGGGACAACACCCCTTTGTGGCGCACCAGCGGCAAAGCGGTCGCCGCAGTGCTGGACAGTTTGAGCATCTCCACCGCCGTGAACCAGAACACCGCTTCCGGCAGCGAGAGTGAAACGGCAGGCGTTCTGCCCGCCCTGCTGCCCCAGCGGGACACCGGCCATCTGCCGGACGCAAACGCCGCCGATGCGGTAAAGGCGACTGTGAATTTCCAGTCCGGCGGTGCCACCGGCTTTGTCTATGACGATGCCCTTGCCGCCTACGGGATGCTGCACGCCGACGGTACCCCCCAGCTGGATGCCAACACCGGCACACAGGCAGCCTTTGACAACCTGCTCATCCTGTACAGCGGCTCCTCCCTGCGGGACGACGGCCGCACGCTGGACTACGACCTTTCCATGGGCGGCGGCGTCTGGCTGAACGGCGGACACCTGTGGCAGGTCACATGGACGCAGGGCACCCAGAGCACCCTTGCCCTCTACGATTCCAACGGCAAGCCGCTGAACCTCCCGGCGGGACGCAGCTACATCGCCCTGCTCTCCAGCCTTACGGGGCAGGAGCTGCTGGTGCAAAGCAGCACCGGCGAAGCGCTGGTGGGAGCCGGTTGATCTCCGGCAACGGGACGATTTTAAATGCGCTCCGCGTTGCTTTGCGCATATTCAGCGGAAAATTTATTATTATAATTTGCGGCTCAGAAACGTCTGCGGACGTTTCTGAGCCGCTTTTTCACGGAAGAGGTCGCAGCGGCAAACGGCATTTGCTGCAAAAAAAGAGCCATTGCACGCAATTTGTGCAATGGCTCTTTTTTTGGTATGCTGTTACAGATCCACCACGCTGCCGACCTCGGCGGGGGGGTGGTGGGCACGGGGCCCAGAGCGGCCTCGTCGGCATCGCGGCGCACCGTAAAGATGGCGCTGCGCCCGGCGGCAAAGTCCGGGTGCCATGTCAGCGCAAGGGTCTGCCAGTCCTCCGGCACGGCGCAGAAGCAGTGCAGCAGCGCACCGCGTCCGGCGGCAAGGTTCAGGGTGAACACCGAGGCGTCCGCCGCGTTCTCGTTGTACAGCGGGGCGGCAAAGCTGCCGCAGGGCACGCTCTGGCCGTTGCAGGCAGCGGTCACGCCGGTGCCCATGCTGTACAGCTGCTCCCGGGTACGCAGACCCCGACTTTGCAGGTAGCTGGTATCCACCGGCAGGGTGGATGCGGAGAGGTTTTCCACCGAGAGGTACACCAGCACACCGCCCAGCTCCGGTGCCGGGGCATAGCCCAGCAGCTCCACGGCGGCTTTGCCGTCCAGCAGGGCAGGCTCGCCCGCAAGACACGGGCTGCTGCGCCGCACAGACCCCGGTAAGCAGCGCAGCCGCAAGGCTGACCGCACCGGAACCGGCACATTTCAGGAATGACCGGCGGGAGATGGATTGGGACATGACAGCGTTCCTCCTGTATATGATACAATACACTACCCTTTAACAATAAAGGATTCTGCGCGTTCTGTCAAGGGGCAGTGGGAAACTGTAACCCTTTCTTATTCGTAGGCCTCGTTCTCCTCGGCCTCGGCCTGCCCCTGCAGGGTGTCGGCGTAGCCAAAGGGTACGATGTCGATGGCCTCTACCAGCTTGTCCCGCATCCACAGCTGTACATCGGTCTGCACGGTGTAGCCGCAGCCCGGGTCTGCCATCCACTGCTCGGGGCGGCGGGTGGGTACGGCGCGCTGGCTGAGCATACTCATGATCACACCGCCGTGGGTCACGCAGGCGGCCTCGGTAACGTCCATGCGGATCATGTACTCAAACAGCTTCATCAGGCTGTCGGCGCAGCGGGCGTGGAACTGCTCGGTGGGCTCTGCGCCCTCCGGCAGATAGCCGGAGCCCGGGGTGATCCACTTTTTGAAGTCCTCGTCGTGGACGAGATCCTTCACCGGACGTCCCTCAAACTTGCCAAAACCGGCCTCCCGCAGATCGTGCACCGTAAACTGGTGGGCAGCTCCGGGGAACAGGATGTTGGCAGTCTCCACCGCACGCAGCAGGGGGGAGGAGAAGACAGTATCTACCTGCGGGTAGACGAACCGCTCTTTCAGCTCGGCAAGCTGCGCACGGCCCTCGTCGCACAGGGGCAGGTCAGTGCCGCTGCCGATGTACAGGCCCTGCAGGTTGCCCGCGGTCATGCCGTGGCGGATGAGATGAAGCTTGAAGGTTTTCATGGATCACACCTCTTTTGGTTTAAAGTTCCGGATAGGGCTTAGCCCTCGGCGTAGTTGACCTCCACGGTATCGGGGAACACATTCATGTCCAGACGGCAGTCGTCGCGGATGGTCACGCTGGTCAGGGCGGTGCAGCCCTTGAATGCGCCGGTCTTGATGTAGCCCACGCTCAGGGGGATGTTGACCTCGGTCAGGGCGGTGCAGCCGTTGAAGGCGCCGGCCTCGATGTACTCTACACCGTCGGCGATGTTCACGGTGGTCAGGGCAGTGCAGTCCTTGAAGGCGGTAGCACCCACGCTGGTAACGGTGCCCTCCACCTCAACGGTGGTGATCTGGTCGGCCTGATCAGCCCAGGGAGCCGGAGCGTCCTGGGTGAAGTTGGTCATACGGCCGGTGCCGCTGATGGTCAGGGTGCCGTCAGCCAGTGCCCAGGTCACGCCCTCGCCGCAGCTGTTGTTGGTGGCAGCAGCGGTGGAAGCAGCCACAGAAGAAGCGGCTGCGGAAGAAGCAGTGGACTTGGAACCGCCGCAGCCGGTCAGGGCGATGGCGGCGATCAGGACGGCAGCGGCAGCGCTGCACAGACGGACTTTACGCTCGAGTTTCATGATGAAGTTTCCTCTTTCTTATTCTTGGTATAGTACCTTTTATAGCGTCTGGCTTGTCCTTTGCAGATTTGTGCGCCGGTCAAGAACAGTCGCCAAGAAGAGATTATAGCACAAACTGCAGAAAGATGGAACCACCTATTTGAAAAATTTTTGTTTCAGAAAAGACGGACATTCACCACGGCTGTCGGTTTTCTTCCACAGCGAAAACACAAAATCTATGTGTTAATACCCATAGTTTAGCATAGATGTGGGGGGCGGGCAAGAGTTTTGACAATAATGACGAAAAAAGACGAAAAATATCGGCATTTTTTTCTTGCTTTACAAGTCGTTTTCCAATGTGTATAATCAACCTGTTGTAAACCAAAAACAAGGATGTTACCAAAAATAGATCCTGCAGATATTGAGGAGAGCACATCATGGAGTTCAATCGCATCATCAAGCTGCTGCGCAAGGAGCGCGGCATCACCCAAAAGCAGGCGGCAGAGGATCTGGGGGGTCTCTCAGGCGCTGCTGTCCCACTACGAAAAAGGCATCCGCGAGTGCGGCTTGGACTTTGTGGTGCGGGTGGCAGATTATTATAATGTTTCCTGCGACTATCTGCTGGGGCGCAGCGCCGAGCGCAACGGCATGATGCTTTCTGCCGAGGATCTGCCCAACCCCGAAAAGATGAAAGACAACGTCTACCACGGCAGCGTGCTGCCCACCATGAACAAAAAACTCATCTCCAACAGCCTGAACGTGCTCTACGCCAAGATCGGCCAGTGCCACAGCAAGGCGTTGACCACCGAGGTGAGCGCCTACCTGATGATGGCGGTGGCCAAGATGTTCCGGCTGCTCTACTCTGCGGAGCCGCACAACGCCTCCAGCATGTTCAGCATTGAGCCCCACCGCTGGCACGGCTATTCCGATGCGGTGATGCGGATGGCGGAAGCCAACGTGGAGGCGTTGCTGGACGGGCAGGATGTGAACGGCGGCGAGGGCGTCAAGGACCCCGCCTGCCTTGCCATGACCACCGAGAGCCTGACGCGGGAATTTCCGCTGTACACGCCCAGCCTGTTAAATCTGGTCAAGACCAGCGAGACCCATGTCAAGGGGCTTTCGCCGCAAGAGTGACCGGCTTGTGAAATTGTTGTAAATAATCAGCCCGGACTCTTGCATCTGTGCGCCGGAAACGGTATAACCAGAGAAAGAAGAAAAAGAAACTGACCCTTCAAGGAGGATATACCTTATGTCTACTGTCATTTCCCGCCGCAGCTTCCTCAAGTGCACCGGTGCATCTGCCGCCGTACTGGGCGCAGCCAGCCTGCTGGGCGGCTGCAAGTCCAACGGCGACGACACCGTGGTAGAGGTCAAGGTCGGCGACACCGTCCGCAACTGGAACGGCTTGGGCGTGCAGCTGACCAGCGTGTTCCACCTGACGCAGGACCCTGTACAGCCGGCAGGCTACGAGTATCTGGGCGTGCGGGTGACCACCGTCAACCGCAGCAAGACCGAGAGCTACGCCATCGGCGCACAGGGCATTGACGCCATCAACGAGGCCTACCCCGTGCCCCCGCTGGAGAACGTGGACGCAAACTTTCAGGCCATGGCCGCCGCTACCCCGGACTTTACCGCCGTCTGCGATGGCCAGCCCGCAGCCTGCTGCGCCAATATCTCGCTGTACAACGCCAATTCCCAGAGCTTTTCCGATGTGGAGAGCCTGCCCCCGCAGGGCAGCGCCTACATCGTGCTGATGCTCATGGTGCCCAAGGACTGGAAGCAGCTGAAGGTCACTTATGTGCCCACCTTCCTGGAGGGTAAGAGCCTGACCTTCGTCATGAATGCCTCTGACGTGATCCGCAGCTGACAAAATCACCAGAAAAATCACTTAAGCTTCGTCTAAAATGCGCGATGTTGCCACAAAATCTTCACATTTGTTTTGCGGAAAATCATTGACATTTTTCTCTGTTTCGCCTATTGTATAGGTAGTGCCCTATGGCAGAATCTGTATTATTGATGTGTCCCAAAGGAGGAACGAATATGACTGGGGAATTTTCCCGCCGCTCTTTCCTGAAATATACCGCCCTCACCGCTGTGGCTGTGGCGGGCAGCAGCCTGCTGACCGGCTGCTCCGGGTATGCCCCGGTACAGCACGCCGTTGGCACCAGCAACACGGTGCTGAAGGTCGTCTCCACGCTGGACTGGGTGGAATACGATGAAGAGACCAACACCACCTTGTTCCGGCTGGTGGTGACCAACGGCCGTAAAAACGCGCTGGAGGTCACTAAGGCAAACTTTGCCGTAAAGGCAGAGGGCTACCTTGCCTATCAGAACGACAAGCTGCAGGTGATTTACCCGGATTCTCTGAGCCATCAGGTCAAGCAGGGCGAAACCTTCACCTATTATGTGAAAGCAAAGGACCTGAACGCGCTGACAGACGGCCCTGTGACCCTTACCTACTACCCTGACCTGCAGTACAGCGAGTTCAGCGCCAACTGGGAGCTGAGCGCAGACGTTCTGGCGCCGGAGGGCCCCGGCACCTCCACGACCTGACCCCCTTGGTCGGAAGAATATACTGGTAAAAAACGGAGGAACAAGCCATGTCTTATACATTTTCCCGCCGCGCATTCCTGAAGTATTCGGCAGCCACCGCAGTGGCTGTGGCCGGTGCCAGTCTGCTGGGCGGCTGTGAATATCAGGATCCCCAAAACCCGGTCTGCAAAACGCTGCCCGGCGCGATCAAAAGCGATCTGCAGGTCATTGCCGGCCTGAAAAGCATGAAGATCGAGAAAGGCACTTGCACTCTGGAGGTGGACATTGAGTCTGCCCGTGCAAACCCCATCCCGCTGGACCCCTACCGCTTCTCTGTTGCCGTGAAGGATGTGAAGGACGAGCAGCCGGTCTACTTCAGCGATAACTACGGCGGTGTGCGCATTCTGGACGCCAAGGACCCCCTGATCCAACAGAAAAAGCCCATCACCATCCATCTGGCCGCCGACCACTTCCCCACTCTGGAAGAAGGTCAGACCGTGGTGTTCAAGTTTATGCCTATCCGCGAGAGCCCCGAGTATTCCATGACTTGGGAGATCACCAAGGAAGTGTACGAAGAGTTCATCGCAAATCAGAGCACCAGCAAGAACTGAGCGTATCATGGCTGAACTATGACCGCAGACCGCTGCACAAAGCTTTGTGCAGCGGTCTGTTTTTGTGTGCAGGCTGTTTTGTACTGCGTGCGGATGATTCAGACCGCAGCACCCGGCGCTGCACCGCGCTTTGCGAGGCACTTGGAGAAAAGTGTTGACGGCAGCAGGCTTTTTTGTTATACTGTATGAGGTTTATTATGGAGATGTATCGAAGCGGTCGTAACGAGAACGACTCGAAATCTAACTGGCTTTTGGGAAGTGGGTTTCCGGTTTTGCTAGGTTTCATGCGGGTTTTCCGGCTTCGAGAGCGAACGATTTTCGGTCGTTCTCTCCTGAAATTCTCTCCAAAGTTTTCCCGGAATGCACGGTGCATTCTAAAATTTAATATGTGGAGCATTACTCAAGTGGTCGTAAGAGGTCGCACTCGAAATGCGATAGGCCGGGAGACCGGTGCCAGGGTTCGACTCCCTGATGCTCCGCCAAATCGAATGGACAGATGAATTTTATTCGTCTGTCCATTCTTTTTTGTCGGAACATCGCCCGTCCACCCTGTCTTTGGGGCGTATGGCATTATGCTGACGCACTGCCATAGCCCAGCCCTTCCAGCATCGCCTGTGCAGACGAGAGCTTGGAAGCGTAATCGAGGTGGGCGTAAATGTTGGCGGTGGTGGAGAAGTCGCTGTGACCCAGCCATTCCTGAATCTGCTTCATGGGAACGCCGTTTGCCAGAAGAAGGCTGGCGCAGCTGTGACGCAGGTCGTGGAAGCGGATAGGACGCAGACCGTTTTTCTCCAACAGCTTCGGGAACTGCTCGGAAACGTAGTTGGGGCGGATGATGTTCCCAATCTCGTCCACACACAGATAGCCCAGATACTCCCGATTGTAGCTTTTTTACCGCACAGGCGGCGGTAGGTGTCCTGCTGACCTTTCAGCATCAGCAGACGGTCACGGATGGGTGGCACAAGGGGCAGCGTCCGCAGACTGGACTTCGTTTTTGCACGGTCAGCCTGCACCAGAACTTTTTGCCGTCGATGGATGCCTGCGTGACGATGTGCTTGATCTCCAGCGTGTTGGCTTCAAAGTCGATGGCATCCCATTTCAGACCCAGCACCTCGCTGCGGCGCAGGCCGTAGAAGGATGCCAGCAGAACCGGGATCTCCAGCTTGGTGCCCTCTGCGATCTCCGTCAAAGCATGGATCTCGTCAGCATTGTAATAGCTGCCTTTGAACTCGTTCTTCTTCGGACGCTCCACCTTATCTGCCGGGTTGGTGGGGATCAGGTCGATCTTTACCGCATACTTCAGCGCCTTGTGGATGTTTGCATGGTAATGGATCACCGAATTTGCCTTGACCCGTTCAAGCTGCTTGGTGTAGAAGTCCTGCAAGTCGGTGGCTTTCAGGTCTACCAGCTTGATATTGCGCTTTCGGAAATAAGGAACGATCACACGCTCCACCATTCCCTGATAGCTGGCATAGGTCGTGATTTGGATAGTGCTTTTCGTGACTTCCAGCCATTTCAGCATGAAGTCCGAAAAGAGAATGTCATCGTCTAAGCGGATCTCCGCAGGTGCGGTGGAAACCATGAAGTTCCGCCGACGTTCCAGCAAAAGAGCCTCGGCTTTCTTCTTGTTCCTCTTGACGGACAGACCGGTGGCTTCCCACTTGGTCTTTCGCTTTCCAGCTGCGTCCTTGTAACTCAGAACGATGTAATAGAAGTCATTTTTTTCTTGCAGATGCCCTGCTACCATAGTGTTACCTCCTGTCTTTGCATCCACTTGAATATGTAACTTCTGCCGCTGACACCATCAGTGTACCCAACGGCAGGAGAGAATGCAAGGATGTCACGCCCGGATGGTGTGACCGGGTGCGAATCCGATGAGATAGGTCAAAAGATGTGCCTTGGGGATGCGGTAGGAGCGTCCGACCTTCAAATGCTGGACGCTTCCTTTTTTCAGAAGTGCATACCCGGTTTTTGTGCTGACGCTCAATACCTCGCACATCTGGTCGATGTTCAATACATCCGGGTAATCCCGGAGCATCACACGGTATGCATCACGGGGATTCAGATTTTCCTCACCCAAACAGATTCCCCCTTTCTGGGTTCATATTTTCCCGATCCAATGCTAGACTGCATTTCAGGGCTTTTTCAATTTGCGCCATCTCCCACTCACTGGTCATTCCCATAAAACTGCGGATACGCTCCTTATCAATGGTGAAGATCTGTTCCAGCAGCACCACAGACGGACGGCTGAACGCAGGGTTCTGCTCAATGAGAACATGGGTGGGCTGGTTTGGCTTTTTGGAGACTTTTGAGGTTACAGCAGCCACGATCACGGTCGGCGCAAATTTATTCCCTGTATTATTTTGGATTACAATAACAGGGCGTTTACCGCCCTGCTCAGAACCATAGTGCGGGTCAAGGTCTGCAAAGTAGATCTCGCCCCGGCGAAAGCCGAAATTCTTTGTTACATAAACGGTAGCAATCATCCCCCTCTTCCTTATGTAGGCAAAAGCCGCCCTGCGGACGGCTTCTGCGACGTTTTAGGACTGTTACCACAGGAGAACATCACTGCTTGATAGGAAGGCTCTTAGAGCGGCTGGAGCCGTTGTAGACCTTCAGGATCTGGTGCATATACTTCTGATAGTTCGGGCCGCTCATCGCCTGCCCGCTGCGGTAGATCGTCAGGGGGCTGATGCGCTTGAGCTGCTTGATCAGACGAATCGGGTCATACTCGTGGTCGTACAGCGCCACGAAACGGACAACGCCCTGCAGCACCTCAGAACGGAGAGAGTCGATGTCTCCCTCCCACGCTTCTGCCAGAACACGAAGCGCATCTGTGTAAATGCGTTCGCCGTGCTGCCGGTACTCTCCAAAGGCCGTAGCGATGCAGGCGATCTTCCACTTGGCGTGACTCTGGTTGAAACTCAGACCAAAGCCGGCGCGCTGGGTAGCACTCAGGAATGCGATGGCTTCCGGGTCGCCGCCGTGGATCTTGGCACGCAGTTTTGCGCCCGCCGTAAGCGGTGCAGAAATACCCGTCTGCTGTGCGAACAGCAGGGCTTCTTCTGCTTCGGTCAGACCGGTGTACACCTTGCAGAGGATGTCGAGATCACAGTTGTTGTTCCGCAGCTTGAGAGCGGCGATGGTATGCTGACCATCAAAGACGTAGTAGTGACCATTGCGGTAGCTGACCTTGGGCGCATTGGCGATGCGCTCATCAAACTCAGCAGCAATGCGCTTGACCCGGTTGGCATTGAGATGCCGCTGGTAGTAGCTGCGCGGCACTTCCAGAAACTTACTGTTGATGACCATTTCGTGATGAACAAGTTTAATCATAGGCAAATTCTCCTTCCAGTTTTACGATATACTCTTTTGCTTTCTGCAAAAGTTCAACGACTCTTTGACGGATGTTCGGATTTTCAAGGAACTCCGGGTAATGCTCAAAGCAGACATCCAGACGATAGATCATCATATCAGCCGCCGATTCCACCTCACTGAGCATTCCTTCGGCATCGGCCACCTGCTCAACAGATTCCATCTTATCGGATAAGGCGCGGATGGTTTGCAGTTCAGTCAATGTCTTAGTCGGCTTTGGCGGGTCATCTATCCCTGCTGGCGCTGTTTCTGACTTGCACGTTAGTTCAGCCACATCATCAGCGGCTGTGTTCTCGGCTTTCTCTTTTTTGGCCTTTGCTGTGGACTTGCTTGTGGATTTTTTTGGTTTCTTCGGCGTGCAGATCTTTTCGACCAGTGCCGGACGTTCTTCGGGAGGGGCACGGGCGACGGATGCAATCTCGGCGGCGGTCGGCTTGATCTCACCGGAAAGCACTTTCTGCCGTGTGCCGGGAACGGCTTCTTCGGCAGCGTCTATGCCTTTGGCAAAGACTTCTGCTCTCCGTACAAAGCTGTCTGTTGTATTTGTTTCACGAGCGATTCTTGCACGAGTTTTTTCGTTTTTTGGTTGGTGGTCATTTTGACCACCAACCAAACTCGTATATTGGTTAGCCCCTTTTTCATTTGGTATCAAAGCCTTTTCAGCTTCATATTGCTTTCCTACAAGGTACTTCTTCTGTTCCGGTGTGAGGTTGCGCCGCCCAAGCTGGTTTTTGCAGATCCAGATGATTGCTTCATAGCGGTCTGCAAACTCTTTCTCGTGAACGGTGTACGGGATGTCAGGGTGCTTCTGAAGAATCGTATATCGGTTATGACCGTCAACGATCAGCCCATTCCAGACGATGATGGGATTGATAACTTTGCCATCGTTGACGATGTTCTTCTCCAGCTGTTCCAGTTCCTCAAGGTAAGCGGCGGGATCTTGCCTTGAAACTCCGGGTCGATCTTAAGCGCATTCAGATTCATCATCGAACCGTCCTTTCTTCATATAAACGGCTTTCGGGCTGGTGGGCTGGATGTAGTAGTCGTAGCCGAAGTTGGTCTGGCAGTAGGTGCAAGGTTCCTTGGTGAGCTGATAAGGGTCTGCACGACGGACGCGGATGCCGCGTGCATTGCGGAACGCATTCAGGCAGCGGGGGCAGAGGGTGGTCAGGGTCGATTCGTCGGTCTTGTGGGTAAAAGTACGGCTCATAGTCATTACCTCCGTGTCATCAGAATGAATGTTCGATATGGAAAAAGCCCACTGCCTTGATTCAGAAGAATCCCGGTGGTGGGCTTTGAAGTTTTGCTTTAAGTTTTTCCAACCTATTTGTCCTCGACCCCCGTTGGATTTGGAATGCACCTCGGTAAGTGGGGACTTGCACCCACACTCCACATTGGCTTCTTCAGCCACCCCGCCTTCTTTATGGCCGGGCCGCGAATTACGGAAGTTTCATTGTTTTGTCCGAGGGAATGATATTCAGTTTTCAAGGTACGGCTTACAGCTTCGGGCATCTCCCCGTCTGGGGTGTTGCCCTTGCTGTGACCATAGTGTACCTGAAAACCAAATGCTTTTTTAGGAGGTCGTACCTCCG
>VOFI01000068.1_pt1 | contig 14000 bp, 21 predicted proteins | sample 5384131 | NCBI WGS metagenome assembly VOFI01 (sample SAMN12384728, study PRJNA508395) | human gut metagenome | isolation source: healthy gut H | host: Homo sapiens
GTTTCACGGTTGCAGGGATACCCGCATGCATAAACTGGAGTCCCGGGATAATATCGTTTTGAAGTAATACGTTTCATAGGTCTTGTTTTTAATGGTTAAAGTGAGTGATTTAACAATCGCAATCTGCATCTTCCAGCAGTTCCTTGGTATAAGGGGAGTAGATTGTTCGGATTCGACGGCTTCCGCTTCCACTGCAAACAATCCGGTCCCTTTCTCGTAATACAGTTCCAACTCAATGGGAGTGCCGGAAACATACGCTTCGGCTTCTTCCCTAGTCTTGAACTGATTCTGTTCTATCAGTTCGTCCACCTTATTGGCGAATGCAGTAGGATACTTGTCCGGAGCCAGGGTCACCATGATTGAATCGTAACAGTCACTATTGTTTAATTTCATAATCTTCGTCTTTAATGTTTTGGTAATCAATATCCGGCTTTCTTCTGGCGGGAATTTGCCACGAAGGTCTTGTTGTTCCCGGTAAGCTTGATTTCACCAAGGTTTTCCCAATCACCGTTGGCCCATGTTTTTGTGATACTTGAACCCTTGTATTTGTCCATGTTTGCCTTAATAAGCTTCTTGGCCGGAGGGGAGAGTAGAAAGTGAAGGTGTCTTTGGTTTCTTCGCAATCTACGTCATGTTCCCACTGTTTGGTCTTTTGGTTGAACTTGTCCCCTTTGTAGTGGCGGGTGACAGGCTCTGTAAAATATACACTATATGTTTTCATACGCTTAATTATTAGTCTTTGATAACTCCGATAACATAAGTATTCGAATCGAACGACCATTCCATTGTTTCCTTATCTATCGTCTCATAATAATGGCCATGGCAGGCTATTACCAATTGGGTTTCGTCGATACTCTTGATCTCGTCAAGCAATTCTTTGCGGGCAGACACAAATTTCTCCAAGTCTTCAAGACTGTTGATATCATCCAGTAATGGCTTTACTTCGTCTTCATAAAACGATTCCACACTGCTTGAGTCGAATGCCATGTAATCATCGCCATAATTTTCGGCTGAAATGCGCATCGGCTCGAATGTCGTATTGCGGTCTCTGACATAGAGTTGCCAACCTGCTTTTTTCCAGAAAGTAGTGATACGCAATCCGTATTTCTCGGCCAATTTCTCTGCCTCTGAAAATTAGGAAACCGGTGATTGCATATTTAACCGACTGGGGATATCCATTTTTCCCGGTTGTGGTACTAATCACATCCAGATTGTTTTCCTCTGCTACTTCGTAAATATTAAATTCTTCCATATTGTCTTTGATTTTCTTTACTGATGTAAAGATACTAATTCTTTTTCAGATACTTACATAATGAGTAAAGAGGTTAGATTTTAACTTACAACCCTACTTTACCATTGAAGCGGACACCATTTTTAGGGAGTTACTCCCTCTATATAATATTGCTGGAGTGGAATATCATTACGGACAATCCACAACACGGTTTTCTGTCCCTCCTTTTTCAGCATAGTAGTGACAAAACTCCGTTTGATTCCTCCTGCTTAAACCAAATCCAGAATCTTTTTATCAATATACTGTTTAAGTTCCGGCAGAACTTCTTCCGAATACTCTTCATTGATAAAATCCACAGATATGTCACACTGAATGCGCAAAAAGCCATAATGGTTTGTTGTGTGGCCGTTTGCAGCGGTAAGCTAATTTCCCCATTTCTATCAATTTTAATTCTTATAGGATTATATATTAAACTACATAGGAAGCCGGTGTTGGCTTCCGGGCAGGGTGCCCACAAGTGAACAACAAAATTGTCATTCACCGAATTTCAGGCTTAACTGGCCGCCAGGTTCTCTATAGTCAGGATTGGCTAGCATGAACGCTTTCCGAAGAGCTTCGGTGATACGCTCGCGCATGTTCTTGGATACGTGGTTCTTATCCGCTTCGCTGTTTGACTCCAATAAAAGCTCCAGACTGCCGTTAAACGGTTTCTCATCCAGAAACAAGTCGTATCCGGTGAAAATGCGGTTCTGGGCTTTGGCGTCATTTCGCAGACAGCACGCGCTGTCCTCTGTCCCTGCGACATGAGAGGTCATTTTCAAACATGACAGAAAGTGAGCGTTTCTTGCGTACTGCATTTATCTTAGACCACCCGTAATAAACTTTCAGCTTTTCCATATCCATCTTTCCCCTTTATTAGTTTCTAAATCTCTTTTTCTTTTAAAGACTTTTACGCAAGGATTTAATTGCCCATTCAGCACCAGCTTTGAAATCCTCTCTACAATCAGAACGCCGGCGCTCGTAGTCATCATTGTTGACCTCCTTCAATACCTCTTTTCTGAAAGTGGTTTTATGTTCAGCATATTTTGCTGATTCTTTATCTATTTCAAATCTTTCCATATTCCATTTATTTGTTGGCTAATGTTTGATTCACATAATTGATAATCTCCGAACCTGTCGTTTCGTCGTTGACCCAGTTGAAGTCGAAAGAGGTATCAAATTCATTCTCTATTTTCATACAGATTTCCACGACATCCAGACTGTCGAATCCTTGGTTAAGCAGCGTTTCGTTCAGATTCACCTCTTCATTTATCTGACATATCAGGATTCTATGAATCTTTTTCTCTACCATTTTCTCTTTGCCATTCGAATCAGACTCTGCGGATCTGTCAGACATATTCAAATCGATACCCTTCATTTCCGGAATCAGATCGCATACGTCTGCATATTTAATCACCTCGTATCCTTTGCTGGAGATCTGTGAGTGTACCTTGCCATGATATTTACCGTCTTTCCAAGGAGCGATTTCCGAAAGTATCTGATCTCCCTGTCTTAGGATAGTCAAATACTGGCCGTCTGCCGGATGTTCGAACGGTTCATGCCAAACTGAGTTGATGCGCCAGAGGGCACCGGTTAGGAATCCTTTGATATAATAATCGTTCTTCTCGGAATTAAAGATTCCGAAATCAATCACTGCTGAAGATACAGCTTCACGTTCTATTGTCTTTATGTCCATAAGTTTTTTAGTAGGTTCCTGATTAAGTTTCCTCTTTGAAACAATGTAAAGATACTAATTATAAGCCAGATAGTTATACAACCCCAAAAGGGAAATAAAGATTCGGGGTCAGATGATACTTCTCCAATTAAGCGGGACCCACTGTTCCGGAGGGCAAGGTGGATTTGCTCAATGGTAAGATTAGTATCCATAATTTGTAGGTTGCCTTACTTCGTAAAATACCATAGCAGTGTAACAGCGGCCACTGCCCATCCGGATGCTGCAACAAGCATCCATAAAAATCGCGTTTTATTCACGGAATCAATTTTGTTGTTGCATATATTGATCATATCTACAGCCTTGCCGAACTTCTGTTCAACGGAATTATTCAACTCACTCTTGACTATCTTTCTGAATCTTTCTCTCAACTTGTCGGGAATAAAGAACCTTTCAGACCGATACTTGATATACGGTCTGCAATCTATGCGAAAAACATGGCGGGTATCATGGCCGGTCTCTATATTTATCTCAATCTCTGCGACTCCTTTTTTCTCCCACAAATCGGCAGCTTTCTGGTTTATCTGTTCTTCATTGAGTTTAGCAAGTTCCGCCAACTTGTTATATTCGTATTCATCCAATTGAACTATTTTCTTCATAGCTATTTCTTATTTTTATTTGGTTTCTAATTTTTGCCGCTTCACTCATGCACATCTTACACCATGATGTGAGGCAGTGATATTCCTTATCGTTATGTTTGATAATTCGAGTATAGAACCGATGTAAAGGCAATGACCTCCCACAGTGTGGACATACTTTCTGACCAATCTGAACATATGTTATGGTCTTTGCCTTGCGTTTAACTAACGTGCATCCCTTGCATTCTTCCAACTTGCCTTTGTACTTGCGGCATTTATGGAGGGATATTTTACCGCAGGGAGCGAATTTCCTGCATCCAGGTCGGGGTTCAGTGTGATAGGTGTTCATTTCATCAGACTTATTTGTCAGTAAGCGTCTTATGCTCTCCATCCTTACTGTATATTCCTTTATTGATCTCGACATTGTAGCCTGCTATAAAGCCCTGCTTGCCAGATATCATGTCAATGTCAGGTTTCTTCGACTTTCGGGCATTTTTTATATCACCCATCTCTTTCTTCAAGAATTCGTCAATCATGTCGTTGTTAGAAACGGTAAACGATGAGAACGGGAACACGGTCACCGACCGTAGCCGATTCGCTTTCGTGCGCAAGGAGAACGGAGAAGCCGATGTCGTGTTCTATCCGGTGCTGAAGAAATTCTCCTTGGAGAAATACAGTGAGGAACAACAGAAGCAGCTCTGTTCCGGTAAAGTCATTCTTGCCGACACGGTAACGGCTGACGGGCGAAAGACAAAGGCATTCGTGCAGATCGATACCGAGACCAATCAGGTCATGTCCGTCCCCACGCAGGTCATCGCCCGGAACCTACAGGTGATGGCAGAAGAACTGAAACTCAGCAATGCCGAAATCAAGGTGATGCAGCAGGGCGAACCGCTGACCTTTGTAATGCAAGACGAACCTGTAACGGTCGGAATCAGCCTGTACGAGAAGGACGGCATCCACTTCTGTCAGGGAGACGCCAAGAAATGGAGCGAGAAGACCAAAAGAGAATGGGATAAATACACCTTCGGCTGTTACGGTTGCTGGATGATGGACGATAACGGCAATCTCGACTATATCCCGGAAGAGCAATACACGGAAGAACTCTGGAACGAACAGAAAAAGAGTGCCCAACGCAATATGGGTGCAGGACTTCACAAGTAAAACCTTTCAAACACTGTAATTATGGCACAAAACACCTATTATCCCGAAGAAGTGCTCATCGAGAAGATGGAGCGCGGAGAATACGGCTGGCTGGATTACGTCAACCACTTTTCTGCCGAATGGCAGGAAGAACTGGTGGAATACTGCAAAGCGCACTCGCTCACGATTGATGATGCGGCAGCCGAGCAATTCGTCCACTACAAGAGTGAACAATTAGAAGCCGCTATGGAAAGCGGTGAAGCATAAACACGGACTATGGCAATACGAACCAACACAAACCCGATGAGACCGGACTTGCAACCCGAAATGTACGCTCTTTTGATGCGCAACGGTATGCAAGCCCATATCGTACCTGTGGGTGACAGCTACCAGTTGGTAGTACAGGGGCACGACTCTCCGCTCTTGCGATACCCCATCAGCAAGCAGCAGTTTTTAGCTCTTACCGACTGGGGGACAAACCATGCCAACAAAAAGGCATACAACACCTTTACGGAGATAGTAAAGAATGACTTTGAGCTGCCACGCAACTTTGTCCATGCCCGTAATGCCAACGGCAGGGTGGCAATGGGACTTCACGGCTACCGTATCGGCATCGGTGAGTATGGCAGGGTCGGCAGGTACGGTATGCCGCCCCCTTTCCTCGGATGGACTCCCAGACAGCAGGAAGGCTATCACTTGCGCAGGGTCGGCGGCCGGCTTTTCTATGCAGATACACCTATGATGGCAGAACGCCCGGACGGACGAATGAAACCCGGTGAGATGCAATCCGGCGGTTACGGATTCTACTACAAAGGGCATCGGCAGCCACAAAAGCCGGTACAGCCAGTCCGACAGGATGTCTTGCAGGATTTGCAGGCAGTCATCACCTCGATGGTAAACAAGCCAAGAAGCGAAGAACCTGCAAAGCCCTACAAGGAGCTGATTACCTCACCCGTCTATTTCTCCAATGAGAAGTGGCAGGAATGCCTGTCCTCACACGGCATCATCGTGGATACGGAAGCCGGGACTCTGACCGTCCAGTCGGAGAAAGTCAGTGCCGATATGGTCTATGACCTGACCGAAGAGGAATTATCCGCACTGACCTCCAATTCCATTGAAGAGCATCCGGTTGAGAAACGCCTGGAGATTCTGAACAATGTCATTCAAAATGACTATTCCGATAAAGTCACATTGGAATCGCTGAACAGCAAGGAGCGCATCAGCATTGCCCTGCACCCCGAAGTGGAGCAGGATCTGGCTATGCGGAACCGGCAGGAACAGGACTTGCTCCTGCCATTGGAATCCGATAACAGCCTTGCACCGCACTCTACCGAACAGACGGTACTGCAAGAAGACGAACATATCATCAGAGAGCCACAAGAAGGAGCCTTGATTGAAGGACGGGACTTGTCATACATCAACGAAAACAAAGGCTGGTACCGGGAAGGAGAACACGGACGTGAGGTGGAAGTGGAAGCCATCGCTGTACAACCAACAGAAACAGAGGGCAAATACAAGATGACCGCCATTATCAACGGAGAACCCATCACCCATGAAATCAGCCAGAAACAGTACGACAAGTTCCTGGCAGTCGATGACTACCACCGCATGAAGCTCTTTTCCAAGATATTCAACGAAGTGGATATGAAGACCCGTCCCGAAATGAGCAGCGGATTGGGGACAAAGATATTCGCCGCACTTGCCGCAGGTGCTGTAGTGCTGTCGGATGTCGCCCACGGGCTGCACCATCCCTGTCCGGAATTTTACGGAGAGCGTTTCAGTTCCGCACCCCGTCCTTATTTCAAGCCGGGAGTGGACTCGCCGATGGATGTGGCTGCAAGGAACTTTGAAGCGCAGATGAACAAGGAGGTGGCAGAGATGCGCAGAGGATTTTAAGGAATAAAAGGAACACGGAAATGGCAAACGGAGAACTGACATACGATGACTTCCTGCAACGGCTGGACATTCAGGATATACTGATGGACGCAGGCTATCACCTGAACAAGCGTGACGGCTTGCGTTATCCGTCCTATATCCGTATGGACAGTAACGGCACACGTATCCGGGGTGACAAGTTCATCGTCACGCCGAACGGCAAATGCTGTTTCCAGCCACCACAGCAAAAGCTCTATAATATCATATCCTTTATCAAGGCATTCCCGGAGAAGTTTGCGGAACACCGGAACGGCGTCTCTCCAGACAGGTTGGTCAACCTTGTCTGCAACAGGCTGTTGAACCAACCCATCAATGACAGACCTTTGCGCATCATCCAACCCAGACGGGAGAACACTCCGTTCAGGCTGGATGATTACGACATCCACCGTTTTGACGTGAAAGACAGAGAGACCCACAAACGTTTTTATCCCTATTTCAAGAACCGTGGCATCGACATCTTCACACAACGGGCTTTTGCCGACCATTTCTTCCTGGCTACCAGACACCGTTCAGACGGTTTGGCGTATGCCAACCTTGTCTTTCCACTGGTACTTCCCAAAGAGCCGGACAAGATTGCAGGACTGGAGGAACGCGGCCGTCCCAAGATGGACGGTAGCGGAAGTTACAAGGGCAAAGCCGAGGGCAGCAACAGCAGCGAGGGCTTATGGATAGCCAATTTCAGCGGTGAGCCTTTACAAAAGGCAGGCGGCGTTGCGTGGTTTGAAAGTGCCTACGACGCAATGGCTTTCTACCAGATACACAGGAATGGTTTTCGGGACAACCCAGACCTTTCCAAGAAAAGCGTGTTCGTCTCCACGGGCGGCACTCCCACCGATATGCAGATTCGCGGTATGCTTTCCGTCACTCCGGATATAAACCACTACTTGTGTTTCGACAACGACAGTGCCGGGCGTGAGTTCGTGAAAAAGTTCCAAGCCATAGCGGAATCCATGCACATCAATTCCGACCGTATAAAAGTCTTTCCCTTGATGCCCTGTTACAAGGACTGGAACGATGCCCTGCTTGGCAAGACAAGCGAGGAATACCTTGACAGCATCAAGGACGCGATTGTCCCATTGGGAGCACCACTCGGTACCACAGGGTATGCAACCGACAAGGAAGAAGAACACCGACAACCAAATATACACAGATAAGAGCCATGCAACAACCGGTATACAGAGAGATTTCGCTACGACCGCAAACGGCACAGTTCTTCATTGACGAACTGCCCTTGCTGTTGTATTGTCCCGTGGGACTGGTCTATGGAGGAATGGAGCGCTATCACATCGGTAGCGAACAGCTGACTGCCGAGCATGGCGTGTTCCAACGCAGTATCGGTTACATCGAATTGTACCGTGTGGTGGACTTCCACGAGCAGCAGAGCCTATTGCAGCAGATTTTCGGGCTAAAGACTGTCACGGTGTTGTCTATGGACAGGACCACGCCCAAGCTGGAATTGACAGGTCTGCCCAAACGAATCAATATCGTGGATATTATCAGAGAGCGTGTAGAGTTTAACAAACAACGAAAAGGAATCTATGAGATCACCAATCATTAAAATAGCGATGCTCCTATTCGGCATCATCTTGTCAGTCACGGCAAAGGCGCAGATTGTCACGACCAATCCGTTGGAATATGTGGCATTGGCAGAAGGCAACGAATTGATTCTCGGCAAAGTCAAAGACCAGATGGACGGGCAGAAGAAAACCGCCCTTTTGCAGAATACCATTGCCGCAGAGTTCGAGCAGATGCGCCAGTGGGAGAAGAAATACAACAGCTACCTTAAAACGGCAAGCGGTTTCGCATCCTCGCTGAAAGCCTGTACCCACCTGTACAATGACGGTGTGAGGATTTTTATCTCGCTATGCAAGTTGAAAAAAGCCATCAGCGACAATCCACAGGGCATTGTCGCCGCAATGAGCATGAACAACCTGTATATCGAGACCGCAACCGAACTGGTGACGGTATTCTCCCTGCTCCGTGATGCCGTGGCAAAGGGAGGCAAGGAGAATATGCTTACGGGAGCGGAACGGAGCCAGACCCTATGGGCATTGAACGACCAACTGTCATTTATGAAAATAGGATATGCACGTGTTAGTACAAATGACCAAAATTTGGATAGGCAATTAGATCAATTGTCCGAATATGATTGTGAGCGTATATTTATGGAAAAAATTACAGGCTCAAAAAAGGAAAGACCTGAGCTGGATCGAATGATAGATATGCTTAGAACTGGTGACACTGTGGTAATAACGGAATTGACTCGATTAGGACGCTCTGTAAAAGACTTGTTTGGGATAGTTGAAATAATTCACTCCAAACATGCAGATATAAAATCTCTTAAAGAGCCATGGCTTGACACAACAACACCGCAAAGGAAACTATTGTTTACAATATTTGCCGGAATAAGTCAATTTGACCGTGATATAATCCGCCAAAGAACAATGGAAGGCCTATCAAGCGCAAGAGCAAGAGGAAGAAAAGGCGGACGCCCCAAACGACCCAACAAAAAATAGAACTTGCATTAAAGATGTATGATAGTAAGGATTACTTAATTTCTGAAATAGAACAGGCTACAAGTGTAAGTAAAAGCTCTTTGTATCGATATTTGAAAAATAGAACATAATCTTATAAGTTAGATTTAATAAAATAGTACGTCATGGAAATTTTATACTTTCAGAAGAGCAACGTAAAGAATTATATTCATTTGTTGCTGTCGTTACATATTGTTGCAATGCCTCGTTTGGGAATAGTTGCTGATCGTTACCTTTATTTGTCCCTGTCGGGTATTTTGTTGTTAGTTTCATATCAAATCACTGGTTGGCTAGAAAAAAAAGTGTCGTGTGTTTTCAAAATTCCTGTTGTTTTTATCAATTCTTTTCTATAGCCTTTATTTTACTATACCCATCATTACAGTAAATAATGGAAGGACACGGACACCGTGAAGTATTATTTGCATAATTTCTACAAGGGTGATTCCAGAGAAAAAGATATAGAAGGTCGTGAAAATAGCGATTGAAGTATGAACAAATTAAAAACTAGAAAGATGGTACAATTAAAGAAAAAAGCTGTGTTGTTAATAGGAGCATTGATGTTACTCCTCGGTATGGGAATAAATCTCCAGTATGCGCTGGATGATTATGGTTGGGCAGATAATTTGGCAGTCCAGGTTTTGGCTGCGGTAACTGGTGATTTTGATACAACAATATATCCAGGTCAACCGGTAGAACCGGGAAAAGTTCGAGATCAAGTGCCATGTATGTATACAGAACAAATAATATGCTTTATGAAATATATTACAATTGTATTATTGTTTTTGTGTCTTATGTCATGTCATAGTGGACGCCAATCATCTTGTGAGGATGTTCCGGTAGAGAAAGACTCGGTACAATTACGCGTGATTCCTGTTTCTATTTCGGATACAGCCTATCGCAATGTAGACCAGACTTTCGAACAAATCTCGTATGTGGTATTGTCGGACAATGTTGTAATAGGAGAAATAGTTCGTACTCTTGTTTCTGATGAGCGTATCTTTATATTGGATAACCAAAATAAGCTCTTTTGCTTCGATATGCAAGGAAAGGTCGAGTATGTGATTGATGAGCATGGTTCCGGGTCCTAACGAATACGGGAATGTATTGGACTTTGCTTTGAACCCCCCGTTGAAGATGTTGTGGATGTACGATTCAGCACGCAGGAAGTTGCATTGTTACGATATGTATACCGGCAAACGTCGTCAATCTATCTCTGCCACTTATATGGCACCGGAACGCATGGCGATTTGGAACGGCTCTTTTTTCTTTTTTATGGGAGATCATTATAATTATCCTGATAATCCGGAAATGCACTACTCGTTGTTCTGTTCCTTGTCCGGAACTAAAATCGATAAATCTTTTTTCCCCCATGATAGAACGTCAGAGTTTAGATTTTCCTATGGGAAGGAACATCCTTTTTATTATAATAACGATAAGTTGTATTTTATCAAGGATTATGAAACAGTCGTTTATCAGTTGACATCAGAATCTGTTACACCTGTATACAAGGTGGAATTGCCGGACTCTTTACCGTTGGATGTTCTGATGGAAGTGACACCATCATTGAAGTTGATGCAAACCCGCTACTCATGGTTGTTGAGTAATGCTTATGAAGCGGATGGTTTTTTGAATTTATGGTTTCAGAAACAGGGAAGCTGTTATGCAGTATATTATGATTTGTTGAAAGATAAACTCATATATGCCGGTAAGCAGGTTAATAATCATCCTGTGAAAGATTTGTTATTTATATCTCAAATTCATGGAGTGTATAAAGATATGTTTTTTTCTGTGGTTCCTTCTTTTGTAATCCAGTACAAGATATCTGAAAATCCGGATGTTTTTCCGGATGATCTGAAAAATTTAACGGAAGAAAGTAATCCGATTATTGGCTTTTATCGGGTGAAAAGATGAAAAAGTAGTATTAAGCTCAGTATTTTTCCTTGGTTATTCGTTTAGTTTATAAAAAGGCGAAAAATGAAAAAACTGAACAATATCGTTAACTTTAAATTCTTGTTGGGGTTCCTGCTCCTTTATGGATTGGTAGCGTTTTGCTATTCTCCTGTTTTCTCCAACGGTTTCCTGGATTCGTGGGATGACCAATGGATGGTGATGAACGTATTTACGGAGAGTGGTTTTCGGATGGAAAACCTGATAGCGGTGTTTACACAATCCTATAAAGGTCAATATAGCCCGTTGGTGGAATTGAACTATATGGTGCTGTACGGCTTGTTCGGCTATGATCCGTTTTGGTTTCATTTGATGAGCATTGTCTGGCATTGTGGATGTATCACGTTACTTTTTTTCTTGATTCTCCGTTTGTTGGAGATGTCCGACCAATCCGGATCTCGTCAAAGTTTGCAGATGGCTGCATTGACAGCCTTCCTTTTTGCCATCCATCCGGTGAATGTAGAATCCATTGCTTGGATCAGTGCAGTAAAGGTTCCGATGTATGTATTTTTTTATTTGTCAGCCTTGTTGTTGTATCTTCGTTATGTCCGGTCACAAAAACTCGGTTGTTATATAGCGGCTTTATGTTGTTTTGTCTGTTCGTGTTTGAGTAAAGAACAAGCCTTTGTTTTGCCCCTGTCCTTGATTTTGATAGATTGGTTCATCAGTCGTAATCTGAAATCATCGGATTGGTGGATAGAGAAAATGCCATTCTTTATTTTATCGGTAGGCTTTGCCTTGTTGACGTTGGACTTACAGGGACCTCGTAGTGAGGCGGTGTCTTATACGGCAGTACAACGTCTGTTGTTCGGCTGCTATTCTTTGTTCGAATATCTTACGAAGTCCTTGCTTCCGATCAATCTGAATTATTTATATCCTTTCCCAATTTTGCCAGGAAATAGCGACATTCCGGTTCGTTTTTATATTTATCCGGTGCTTGTGACAGGCTTGTTCGGAGTTTTGTATAGTTTCCGTAAGAAGCGTCTTTTGATGTTCGGCAGCTTGTTCTTTGTCATTCATTTGTTGCTATCACTACATGTCGTAGCGATGCCTCGTTTGGGAATAGTTGCTGATCGTTACCTGTATTTGTCCTTGTCAGGTATTTTGTTGTTAGTGTCATATAAAATCATAGATTGGGTGGAAAAAGGGTATCGTGTGTTTCCAAAGTTTCTGTTGTTTTTATCAATGCTTTTCTATATCCTTTATTTTATGGGCTATACCCATCACTACAGTCAACAGTGGGAGGATACGGACATCGTGAAGCGTTATTTGCGTAGTTTTTATAAGGGTGATTCCAGAGAAAAAGATATAAATGGTCGTGAAAATCACGATTGAAGTATTAGCAAATTAAAAACTCAAAGATAATGGTACAATTAAAGAAAAAAGCCGTGTTGTTAATAGGAGCATTGATGTTACTCTTCGGCATGGGAATGAATCTTCAGTATGCGCTGGATGATTATGGATTAGCTGAGAATAAAGCTGTTAATCAAGTTTTGGCTCAAATTACAGGTAGTACAGAAACAGGTAATCCTCCGGGAGAGGGATGGACTGGTATGTATATGAATTGCTATAATCAGTATGGAAATAAAACAGGACAGAGATATGTTTGTTATCAACCGGGATATAAAAGTTCGTGTGTAAGTCATGATTGTCAATAATTAAGAAAGGATGTGGTTTGCCACATCCTTTAGATTTAACAAATAGAATATGAAATATTATATATTAGTCATAGTGTTATTGCTTTGTTCCTGTTCTGATGTTGATAATTTGGGAGTTTATGAGGTAAAGGTTCCGGCTGAGACCAATCAAAAGGAAGTATTGCTTTCTGCATTCGTTGAAAATATTCGGATTGTCCCATTAGATATGGATGATGAATGTCTGATTTCTCAAATTGATAAGGTGAAAATTTTCAAAGATGAGATTTATATTTTGGACAAAACGAATAATGCAATCTATATTTATGGAATGGACGGTAAACATCTTCGAACTTTATTTAAGGTAGGGAATGGCCCTGGTGAATATTTACAGTTGATGGATTTTGATATATATGATAATCAGTTGTTTGTTTTGGATTATGGCAGATGCCATATTTTGAAATATGATTGTGATCTAAACTATATAAATCAAATTCAATATGATACCTATTCTACACAAATTGTAGTAAACAACGGTTTGATCTATTTATATAATTTGAAATCCCGAAAAGGAGAGGATTATAAATGTTCCATTTTGAATGATAGAGGTCGGAAAGTTGCGGATAAATTAATTAGAAGAGATCATGAAAACTTGTTTAATTATAATGAATGTAATGTTTTTGCTGTAAACAATGAAGAAGTCTATATTTCTCCCGTGTATGATAATCGGATTTATCACGGAGAAAACTTAGATCCTGTTTATTGGGTACGATTTGTAGGAAAAGAGTTTCCGAATGAACAGAATGTAGAAGAGCAAGATGTAAATAGTTCAGATTTCAATTATGTGGTCAAAAATAACTATTATGTTTCCAATCGCTATTTCATTTTTGATTATTTGATTCAAGATCAACGTGTTTTTTGTGTGGTGGATAAATCGAATGATAAAGTAGAAGTAGGAGTGGTGAAAAATGATTTGATACAAGGTTATCGCTTCTTTCCACGTTGGGGAGATGAGAAATATTTAGTAGAAGAGATAAATGCGGGAATATTGTACGAATATTTTCCAACACTTTTGGAATCAATGAAGTTACATGATTTGTCACCGGATGATAATCCTGTTATTTTGTTATATGAAATGAAAAAATAAAATGATTATCCGCATGATGTCCGTCTATAAGTTCTCAACCTAAACTCGTTGCGGTATGAAATGGCCGTCAGAACAACTCT
>VOFI01000116.1_pt1 | contig 14000 bp, 19 predicted proteins | sample 5384131 | NCBI WGS metagenome assembly VOFI01 (sample SAMN12384728, study PRJNA508395) | human gut metagenome | isolation source: healthy gut H | host: Homo sapiens
GAGATTTCGAATCTTCCTGTGCTTAAAAAAGACAGGAGAAAAGTAAGAAAGGGAATTGAAACGACAATAGTGTTGGTATGTGCAGGTGGTATTGCGTTTACAGTAATCGGGATTTTACTGGTTCCTGATATGCTTTGCGAATGGATTAGGAAGAATATTTTACATTATCCCACTTTCCGGCTGAATATAAAAAACATTAGGCTATCTTGGGAGTCATTCAGGGAAAAATGAGGATAAGATACAAGCTACCGGTCTGACACCTGTATTTTCAGATGGAACTACATATTTTAAAGAAGCTAATATGGTATTCATCTGCCGGAAGCTGTATCAGGCACCACTTCTGGAAAAAGGATACATTGATAAAAAATGAATAATTCAGGTTAAATTTTATTGACAGTGAAAAAAATAACATATTATAATTAGTTGAGCAGTTGTTCAACTAAAGCATAAGGAGGAAGATAATGGCAGATTCTCAATTCACTTGTAATTGTGACGTTATCCATGAAGACATCGTAAATGATGTAAAAAAAGAAGATGCAGTCTAAAGAGGAATATATAGAACTTGCTTCACTTTTTAAATTATTTGGGGATGGTACCAGGGTGCAGATTCTTCATGCATTAGAACAAAGCGAGATGTGCGTCTGTGATCTGGCAGTATTGCTTGGAGTTACGAAATCCGCAGTATCGCACCAGCTTAAGGCACTACGTCTGGCTAAGTTAGTAAAATATCGTAAGGAAGCTCAGATTGCGTATTATTCTTTGGCAGATGAGCATGTTAAGGAAATTATTGATAAAGGCTTTGAACATTTAAAGAGATTAAAATTTTTACCTTTTAAGTTGAGTGATTGAGCAACTAAACATATACAATGGAGGTTAGAATGGAACGAATATTTTTTACTGAAGGGACTTGATTGTCCCAATTGTTCGGCAAAGATTGAAAAAAGAAGTTGGCGATTTAGAGAATGTGAAACAGACTCTTACAATACAAACTGAAACATTCGACAATTCAATCGTTGAGCAGATTGAGACGATTGTACACAGCCATGAACCGGATGTTGAAGTATCTGAGAAAAAAAGAGTCGTATACTACTAAAACATATCTTTTAAAAGGACTTGATTGTCCAAACTGTTCAGCAAAGATTGAAAAGGAAGTCGGTAATTTAGAGGATGTATCATCATCAGTAGTCAATCTGATGAAACAGACACTTACCATAAGTGTGAAGACCTCTGCTTCTGGGAAGATACAGGATGAAGTGGCGACTATTGTACACAGTCATGAGCCAGATGTTAAAGTTTCAGAGCAAACGGATTCATATGTTACTAAAAAATATTTGTTAAAAGGACTGGATTGTCCCAATTGTTCAGCAAAGATTGAAAAGGAAGTCGGCGAACTGGAAGGAGTAGCTTTATCTGAGGTTAATCTGATGAAGCAGACACTTACTGTCAGTATGGATCATAACAAAGGCAGCTTCCATGCTGGATATGGTTACTACGATTGTACACAGCCATGAACCGGATGTTGAAGTATCAGAACAAAAGGCAGATACATCTGTTGCTCCAGATAAGAAAGAGAAAACACCGGTATATAGTGATGATGATAAAAAGCTTACAATACGTCTGATCTCAGGTGCAGTCATCTATGCGGTTGGAATGGGATTGATCTTATTTGGACATGTATCGCTTCCTGTAGAACTTGGTGTATTGATTGTTGCATATATTATTCTTGGCTGGGATGTCGTATGGCAGGCAGTAAAAAATATTACCAGAGGACAGATTTTTGATGAGCATTTCCTGATGAGTTTATCTACAATAGGTGCATTTGCAATCGGGGAGTATCCAGAAGCTGTAGCAGTTATGCTCTTTTATCAGGTTGGTGAGTTTTTCCAGTCACTTGCTGTAAAGCGTTCCAGAAAATCAATTTCTGATCTTATGGACATCAGACCGGATTCGGCTACAGTCAGAAGAAATGGCGAACTGGTAGTAGTAGCACCGGAAACTGTTTCGATTGGCGAACTGATTGTTGTAAAACCGGGAGAAAAGATTCCTTTGGATGGAATTGTTACAGAGGGTGAGTCAATGCTTGATACAAGAGCACTTACCGGTGAATCTGTTCCAAGAAGCATCCGTAAGGGAGAAGAAGCACTGTCAGGATGTGTCAATCAGAGCGGTGTTCTTACAATTAAAGTTACAAAGAGTTTTGGAGAATCAACAGTTACAAAGATTATAGATCTGGTTGAAAATGCTTCTTCCAGAAAAGCACCTACGGAGAACTTTATCACAACATTTGCACGTTATTATACACCGATTGTTGTTGGCATGGCTGCTATTCTTGCTATTATTCCGCCTGTCATTCTTGGTGGTGGATGGTCAGAATGGCTTCGCAGAGGTTTTGTATTCTTAATCGTTTCATGCCCTTGTGCATTGGTTATTTCCATCCCTCTGACCTTCTTTTGGTGGAATTGGTGCGGATCAAAGAGAGGTGTGCTTGTAAAGGGAAGCAATTATCTAGAAGCACTGAATAAGGTAAGCGTCGTCGTGTTTGATAAAACTGGAACCCTGACAAAAGGTGTGTTTAAGGTTGTTGATATCACAGTAGAATTCGGCTTTACAAAAGAGCAGGTTCTTGAATATCTTTGCACAGGCAGAAAGCTATTCAAACCATCCGATAGCAAAATCCATACAGGAGGCTTTCGGCAAAACAATTGATCAGTCTGTTCTTTCCGGTTATGAAGAAATATCAGGACATGGAATTCGTGTATTGATTGGTGGTAAAAGAGTACTTGCAGGAAACAGCAAACTTATGGATTCTGAGAAAGTATCTTATGCAGCCTGCCAGTCAGCCGGAACAAAGGTTTATATTGCTGTTGATGGCAGATATGCCGGATGTATCGTAATAGCCGATGAAGTGAAAGATGACAGTCAGAATGCGATTGCCAGTCTGAAGAAAATCGGTGTTGAGAAAACAGTTATGCTTACCGGTGATGATGAAAAGATTGGAAAGGCTGTGGCAGAGCAGCTCGGACTGGATGAATATTATGCACAGTTACTTCCAGATCAGAAAGTTGAAAAACTGGAGTACCTGGATCAGCATAAGACAAAAGGAAGCAAACTTGCATTTGTAGGAGATGGTATCAATGATGCACCTGTTCTTGCAAGAGCCGATGTAGGAATTGCGATGGGTGGACTTGGTTCAGATCTTTGCGATTGAAGCTGCAGATGTTGTTCTGATGACAGATGAACCATCAAAGCTTGTGGATGCGATTGATGTTGCAAAAGCAACGAAAAGAATTGTTATGCAGAATATTATCATTGCACTCGGAATCAGGAGTGTGTTCCTTATACTGGGTGCATTAGGCATAGCAGGCATGTGGGAAGCTGTATTTGGTGATGTTGGTGTTACGATTATAGCAGTATTGAATGCCATGAGGATTTTGAAAAAATAAAGGAGAAAAGTGCAGTGAAGCGTAGACTTATTTTACTGGTGGTGGTAATTGCTTTGATTGCAGGGTTTGGTGCATTACTGCACTCCCCTCCATCCATTATAGATGCTGTTACAGGTGCAACACCAAAGGCAAAAGAAAGCAGCCCAAAGCTCGGCACAGCTTGAGGGCAGTTATATTTTCTGTATGAATCCGTTGCTTGATAAACTGTCAGATGAGGATATAAGAGAGCAATTAAAAGCATTTGTAACAGGAAAGACGGATAGCATTCGTACAGATACAGAATTATCATTTGATATTTATGTTTCGGAAACAGATTATGCGCTTATAAGATATGCCGATTCCTTATGCGAAAGGCTTAATGATGCAGGTGCTGATGTGCAGATAAAACAATACAGCGGTACAATGCTGCGTTCAAGGGCAGTCAGTGGGAAATATGAAGCATTCCTTTCTGAAAGTGATCTGGTCAGCACAGACGCTCTTGAAAATGCTGACTATATCATACTGGACAGTGCAGAAATGAGGTGAGCGGAAGAATGAGAAAAATAAATACAATACTTTCCGTATTACTGCTCGTGATTTTTATGCTGCATGGTCTTATGGGAAGTTTTATGCTTCTTGGAATTGGAAGCAGTGCCGGGAAAATACTTGCATGGGTTGGAGTGGCTGTTCTTGCAGCACATACTGTGATTGAGTCATACTTACCATAAATACTTTGAAAATTTCTAAAAAATGCAGGTAACAGCTACTTAAAACAAAATGCAGTATTCTGGGCAAGGAGAGCCAGCGGACTTGCAATACTTATTCTGATGTTTTTCCATATAGGATTATTTGGCGGAGTACAGGACGGGATCTATATTTTGTTTCCGTTTACAACAGTAAAACTCATTACGCAGCTGTTACTGGTTGCAGCACTTTTTATTCATCTTTTTATAAATATCCGTCCACTGCTTGTATCGCTTGGAATCATAAGCTATAAGGAGAGAAGAGGAGACATTTATCTGATATTGTCGGTTCTGCTGCTGTTTAGTGCAGGGGCAGTTATCATTTACTATATAGGATGGCATACATTATGAAAAAGAATATGATTATTGTCGGAGCAGGGCTTGCCGGTCTGTCGGCAGCTTTGCAGGCAGTAAAAGAAGGATGCAGTGTAAAGTTAATCTCTTCTCTGCCTTCTGAGAGAGCACAGTCAGTTATGGCAGAGGGCGGTATCAACGCCGCACTTAATACCAAGGGAGAAGATGACAGTACACAGGAACATTACGAAGATACGATAAAAGCCGGATGCAATCTGGCAGATCCAAACGCAGTCTGGAATATGACACAGGCGGCACCGGAAGTGGTAAAGTGGCTTCACAGCATCGGAGTGCAGTTTAATACATGTGGTTATGATGAACTGGATCTGAGAAATTTCGGGGGACAGAAAAAGAAACGGACAGCGTTTGCAAAGAGTGATACCGGAAAACAGATCATGACAGCTATGATAGATGCAGTACGGCGATTAGAAGTGCAGGGACAGATAGAGCGTTTTGAACATCACTCTTTTCCGTACTTTACTGATGACAGCGAACATATGTCATGGATGTGTTGTCTGCGATAACTATACAGGTGAGATAAAAATGCTATATGCGGATGCAGTTATCGTGGCTTCCGGTGGTATGCATGGACTGTTTGGAAATACGACAGGTTCCTTAGCAAATACCGGTGAAGTAAGTGCCAGCCTGTTTTCGGCAGGTGTTCCTATGGCTAATCTTGAGATGATCCAGTATCATCCGACAACAGTTGAGATTGGCGGAAAGAAAATGCTGATCAGCGAAGCTGCCAGAGGAGAAGGTGGTCGCCTTTTTCGCATACAGGGATGGAAACCGATGGTATTTTATGGAAGAAAAATATCCGAACTTGGCAATCTGATGCCAAGAGACATCACTGCAAGAGAAATATGGAAAATAAGTAAGGAAAGTCCTGTTTATCTGGATATGACAGAGATACCTAAAGATGTGACAGACAGGAAACTTGCGGGGCTGGTATCGGATTGTCAGATTTATCTTCATAAGGATATCAGAAAAGAGCCGGTACAGGTTGTGCCGGGTATCCATTATTTTATGGGTGGTATTTACGTGGACGAGAAGCATCGTACACCTGTCAGAAATCTATATGCTGCCGGAGAGTGCTGTGCACAGTATCATGGAGCAAATCGTCTTGGTGGTAATTCTTTGCTTGGAGCAATCTATGGTGGCAGAATTGCAGCACAGACTGCCTGCGAGGATGCAATGACAGCTAAGGATATGCTGGTAACAGAGACGCAAGAGCTGGCAGATTTGTGTGAATCCATCAGCCAGCCTGATAAGAAGAAAATAAATAAAATCATGCTAAATACACTTGGAGTTGTAAGAAATCGGAAACGCATGGAAGAAGAACTGGAGAAGCTATGCCAAATAAAAGGCTCACTTTCACTGCTGGGACAGGCTGCAATCATGAGTGCCATCGAAAGAACAGAGAGCAGAGGTGCACACTACAGAGAAGACTATCCGAAGAAAAATGATGATTTTGCAAGAACAACCATTGCAAGCTATAATGGACAAAAGATACAGATACATTTTGAAGAAATTCCGGAAAGGCGGCAGTAAAAATGAGATATACCATTCGTATAAAGCGTCAGGAAAATAAAGAAGCAAAGCCTTTCTGGCAGGAATTTGAAATAGAAGCAGAGGGTGAGCTTTCCATTGCAGCTATGCTGAATGAACTGAATGCAAGACAGAAACTTACTGATAAATCAGGCAAAGAAGCTGAACCGATTTCATGGGAATGCGGCTGTATGGTGAAAAAATGCGGGGCATGTGCGATGCGAATCAATGGTCTGCCAGAACTTGCCTGTTCTACATTTTTGCAATCTCTAAAGGGAAAAGTAATTGTACTGGAACCTTTGAGTAAATTTCCGGTAGTAAAAGATCTGATCGTTGACAGGTCAGTTGTTTTTGAAAATCTTAAGAAGATCAACCTGTGGCTTGAAAGCGATGCATATATGACAGAGTATACTCATGAGATACGCTATCAATCAGCAAGATGTCTTATGTGTGGATGTTGTCTTGAGGTCTGTCCGAATTTTGATTTTGGGAAAGACTTCGCAGGTGCCATTGCTCCGGTAAACGCATACAGGATACTGAATGAGGAGCAGGATACTTCACACCATGAACAAATAGCAGAGAAATATAGGAAACATTATTTTGAAGGATGTGGAAATCACTATCATGCCAGAATATATGTCCGGCAGGGATTCCGGTGGAGGAGCTTATGGTAAGGTCAAATGCAGCCGCTGTGTGGAAGAAATGATTAAAAAGAGCTGGAAGTTTTTCTAGCTTAATCTTCTACATGGAAGACATGCTCTATCATACAAAATTATAGTAGAGAAAAAAAGATATAAGTATATTACTGGCATCTCTTTTTTTATTTCGAGTGTACGGTGAGTACAGATAAATTATGATTTTTTCCAATGCTTTTGGGGTTCATATTTCCCACACCCATCACAGGTCTGTGGCCAGTTGATTTTCCACTCAAAATATTCATCTCTGGTAATCACGCCAGATTTCAGTTCTTCTTTTCTAAGAGTCCATTCTTTCAAAAAATCATTGAGAACCCCATAATTAAACCACATGCCAACAGGTGGATGGACTGGCCAGTCGTCAGAGTCATGATAGCGGACGGCGGTATCTTCACTGGAATTGCATTTTTCACCGGGATAAGTCTCTAATTGAAATAGTTTGATCATACCGGGATTAAATTCATCAATCCAAAAAGTGTTTCCATTAATTCTTCGGCATTCATTATAGTTGGTTCATACAGAGCAATTGGGTTCACATCGAGAATCTTAGCCATTTCAGTTACCAGATCTTTGCGGGGAACCCGGTAATTCGTTTCATATTGGGCGAGACGGTTTGCACCTTTGTCGCCCCAACCGAGGGCAGCACCAAGTTCTGCCTGTGTCATATTCCGGAATGTCCGGATTTTTTTTATTTTATCACCGATTGTCATATCAGATTTCCCACTTTCTTTTTGATAAATCCATTTTACTATCAAAATCTCAAAATGTAAACAGAAACATTCGCATTTGAGCGAATAAAAAAACTTGACATTAACATTAAAGCGAAATATAATGACAGTATAATCAATATTCGCATAAAAGCGAATGGACAAGGCGGAGATGAAAAAAATCAAATTTTTTATGAAAAATATGACCTTATTGCCCCTGCCACGTGTGATTAGTAGAAAAAGGTTTTGAATAGGAATTCAAGAGCTTTTCCGCACCTTGAAAATTGAATGAGCTGTATAGGTGCCCTTAGAGGATTAAAGGACAACACAGAGTTCCACCGCTATACCAGAGAGTAGTATGTGGAAATCGAAGATACTCCGGCAACGGCTGGTATGCTTGAAAAGAAGCTGGCAGCATTCAGAAAAAGTTCTGATAGAGGTCAAATGTAACGTTGACACCGCCTGTACGAATGGAAGCCAACACGCCGAACAGAAAAAGATTCATCATTAGGTAAAACCAGAAACAACAGGAGAAGGTACTGACAACGGGCATGAAACCGCTGTCTGGGAGGTGATGCAAAAGAATACGGAGGAAAGGAGGTATGTGCATCATGAGAAAGACAACAGAGTATAACACTGAAAATCGTCTGACTGTGGACATTGAAGGCTTAATGGCAATGTTATCCTGTGGTGCTGTCACAGCAAGAAAAATTGCAGATTGTGCAGAAGCAAAGATCATTGTTGGCAGACGTGTTCTCTATAACGTAGATAAGATAAAAAATATCTTGATGCAATGGCAGTGTAATGGATGAGAACAGGAGAAAACAACGAATTTCCTTCGGAATGAGAGTGCAAAGAAAAATTAGTGTTTTTCAATAATTTACCCTTGGAAATCCTAAAATATTATGTTAATCTGTGAACAGATATCAGACAGATTATGACTGATACGAACAGGACAAAAATCATTCCGAATAACAAACAACGAATGTGAAAGGAATGATTAGTATGGCAAGAAAAGACAATAAAGGCAGAAATTTAAAAACTGGAGAAAGTCAGCGTCCAGACGGACGTTATATGTATCGTTACAAAGATGAGCTTACCGGAAAGCGTGTTACAATCTATGACATGGATCTGGCAAGTCTGCGTGAGCAGGAAAAGAAAATCAATAAAGATATTGACGATCAGCTTATTACGGACACATCTGTAAAGAAATTGACGGTAAATGGATTATTTGAGCGATATATGGTGACAAAGAATATCCGGGAAAAAAACGAAAAAGGACTACTGGCGAACATGGAATTATCGGATAAAGAATACTCTTGGAAACATCCGTGTAGTTGATTTTAAGACATCTCATGTACGGACATTTTTTCAGGACTTTCGGATGAGGGTTTGGCACACAGCACGATTAAAAGTATGTATGCTTTATTAAACCCAGCATTTAATATGGCTGTGGAGGATGGGATTATCCGTAAAAATCCGGTAACAGGAACTCTTGGCGATTATGGTGCTTGCTGCAAAGGAGAAAGGCATTAACGCTGGAACAACAAGAGAAGCTTCTGAAATTTGTGGAGAACAGTAAGGTGTATAAGCCGCATTTGCCAATGATGCAGATTATGTTTGGAGCCTGCCTGAGAATAAGTGAAACAATCGGATTGACCTGGTCAGATGTGGATATGAAAAACCGGGAAATTCATGTGAATGGACAGCTTGTTTATTATGAGGGAGAAGAAGGTTATTGTTTCCATGATTCGGAGACAAAAACGGATGCTGGAATCAGAACAATTCCTATGACTCAGACCGTATATGATGCGTTTCGTAAGCAGAAGGAATTAAATTTGATGTTGGGATTGCAGAGTAATGTAGAGATTGGTAAACGCAGTGGTTTTATTTTTAACACAAAACATGGGCGTCCGATTATGCCAGCAGGTGTGAATAGTTTTCTGAAGAATATCGTTAATGCCTATAATAAGAGAGAAACAATATTGGCGGAAAATGAGAACAGGGAGCCAGAACTGATGCCTCATATATCTGCACACATTCTTCGTCACACAGGATGTACCAGATTGGGTGAGAATAATGTTAATCCGAAAGTTATGCAATATGTAATGGGACATTCTGATGCGAAGATCACTATGAATATCTACAATCATATCGCTGAAATGGCTCATGTAGAAAATGAGATGTCAAAAATGAATCTGCCGGAAACTGTACCTGCTGTGGTGTAAATGTAAGTCGATGGTGTAATTTGGTGTAAATAAAGTGAGTGTTACACCAAAATCAAATGAAATGGTGTAAAAATGGTGTAAAATCAAGAAAATCGAGTGCGAAAGCAAGTGAAAAACCTCTGTGAAGCCCATAAAATCAAGGCTTCACAAATTCTTCAAAATAATTAGCACTCACCTCTTGACAGTGCTAATAATGCGTGCTATATTACAGGTAGAACAAAGGAAGAGAGATAAAGAATCAAAGATATGAAGCCGACAGCATCTACAGAACCTGCCACTGGCAGCTTCCTTCGAACGCATGGCGATTCATACAAGATTCAAACATCCGGAATCCCGAAGTTCCAGCAAACAACACCTCGGAATTCTCCGATCGTGCTAATTATAAATTTTTATCATTTGGAAGGAGATATGACTTATGTTAATGCCTAGTATTTTTGGAGAAAACTTATTTGATGACTTTATGAACGATTTTTCATTCCCAACATTCCCGAATGTTGACAAAGAACTGTATGGAAAACACGCAAAGAACTTAATGAAGACAGATGTAAAAGAGACAGAGAATGCATATGAGATAGACATTGACTTGCCGGGATTTAAGAAAGATGAGATCCAGATGGAACTGAAAGACGGCGTACTTACCGTCAGTGCAGCCAAAGGACTGGACAAAGATGAGGAAGACAAGAAAGGTAACTACATTAGAAAAGAGCGTTATGCAGGCAGCATGAGCAGAAGCTTCTATGTAGGAAAACATGTAACCGTAGAGGATGTACATCCGAAATATGAAAGTGGAATCCTTTCCTTCAGTGTTCCGAAAGAGGAAGCAAAACCGGTAGAAGAGAAGAAACATTACATTTCAATTGAAGGTTAATGACAGGCTGTAAATGCCAGGCAGTTGTAAAAACGATAAGTAACAGCTTAGCCTGTACGACAAAACAGTAAACGTACCCCACAGGTATTAAGCCTGTGGGGTACAATATCATAAAGAGAAAATAATCAGGATAACGTAAGAAGCTCACATATTTCACGAAATCCTGTTCACATAGATGAAGATAATAGAAAATAATATAGAATAAATGACGGGAGGGAGAACTATGGCGGCAAAAAGAGATTATTATGATGTTCTTGGAATCAGCAGGAGTGCGGACAAGAGTACAATAAAAAGAGCATATCGTAAACTGGCCAAGAAATACCACCCGGATACCAATGCCGGAAATGCACAGGCAGAAGAAAAGTTCAAGGAAGCGACAGAAGCCTATAATGTGCTGAGTAATCCGGAGAAAAAAAATTATATGATCAGTTTGGCCATGCAGTTTTTGATGGCAGTGCAGGCGGCAGTGGAGCATATGGCTATGGAAACGGACCTGGCGGCGGTACTTACAGTTATACCGGACCGAATGGAAGCTTCCATGAATATCATTTCGAAGGCGGCGATATGGACGATATCCTGAAGAATATATTTGGCGGCGGATTCTCGGAAGGCAGCGGAAGCGGGTTCCATGGATTTGGCGGATTTGGAAATAGTGGATCAGGAAGGACACGTACGTCCGGAAGAAGTTATGAAAGCAGCGGATTCGGAAATGGATTTGGAAATCATGGATTCGGCGGAGAAGGAAATTTCCGTCAGGATGGTTCCGATGTGACCGCTGAGATAGATGTGACATTTGACGAGGCTGCATTTGGAGGAGATAAAGTCATCCGGCTGTCAGACGCACAGGGCAGTAATGCAAAGAGGAAAAACACTGAAAGTGCATATCCCGGCCGGCATCAGTGACGGAAAAAGTATCCGTCTGCGTGGCAAAGGAATGCCTGGACTTTCAGGAGGCAAGGCAGGAGATCTGTTGCTGAAAGTGAGAGTTGGTAAACGACCGGGGTTTGAACGAAAAGATATGGATGTATATTCAACTGTCATGATTCCGTTTACCACAGCAGTATTAGGTGGTGAAGCAGTTGTACAGACGCTTACCGGAAGGGTAGTGTGCAAGATTAATCCGGGAACACAGTCCGGAACAAAGATTCGGTTAAAAGGTAAAGGAATCGTGTCTATGAAGGATGCAGGAAGATATGGAGATCAGTATGTGACTGTTCAGATAGATGTACCAAAGAATCTAAGCAATGAGGCAAAAAAAAGAAAATTGAAAGAATTCGAAACTGCGTGTAAGAACGGAAGCAGAGGGGCAAGCATAATTTATAAATTGTTATGCATCATTTTATCCAAAAGGATTTAGATAAAAATTCAGGAAAGGTAAAATGATGCATTTTTTCTGTATTGACGCTCACTTTGGAAAGAATTATAATAAAATAATTAGAGACAATGAATTTGTATACCCATACAGGTTATTGAAATATATGCTAAGGAGATAAGTAAGATGAGCAAGATTATTTTAACTGGTGACCGACCGACAGGACGTCTTCACGTTGGTCATTATGTAGGTTCTTTGAAAGAACGTGTAAAATTACAGAATTCAGGAGAATATGACGAGATTTATATTATGATCGCAGATGCGCAGGCATTGACTGATAATGCCGAACATCCGGAGAAGGTACGTCAGAATATTATGAACGTAGCATTGGATTATCTGGCATGCGGAATCGATCCTGAGAAATGTCACATTTTTATTCAGTCCATGGTTCCGGAACTGACAGAGTTAACATTCTATTATATGAATCTGGTAACCGTATCCAGAGTACAGAGAAATCCTACGGTAAAAGCTGAGATCCAGCAGAGAAACTTTGAGGCAAGTATCCCGGTTGGTTTCTTCTGCTATCCGATCAGTCAGGCTGCAGATATCACGGCATTCCGCGCGACAACAGTTCCGGTTGGAGAAGATCAGATGCCTATGATCGAGCAGTGTAAAGAGATTGTTCACAAGTTTAACAGTGTATATGGAGAGACTCTGACTGAGCCTGAGATCGTACTCCCATCTAACAAGTCATGCTTAAGACTTCCGGGTATCGATGGAAAGGCCAAGATGAGCAAATCACTTGGAAACTGTATCTATCTTTCTGATGAAGAAGATGTTGTTAAGAAGAAAGCAATGTCCATGTTCACAGATCCGAGCCACCTGCGCGTGGAAGATCCTGGACAGGTAGAAGGCAATCCGGTATTCATTTATCTGGATGCATTCTGCAAGGATGAATATTTCGAAGAATTCTGGCCGGAATATAAGAATCTGGATGAACTGAAAGCGCACTATCAGCGTGGAGGTCTGGGTGATGTCAAAGTGAAGAAATTCCTGAACAAGGTTCTTCAGGCAGAGCTGGCACCAATCCGTGCAAGAAGAAAAGAATGGGAGCAGCTTCCGGAAGTATTCGAAATCCTGAAAGAAGGAAGCAGGGTAGCTGAGGCGAAAGCAGCAGAGACATTGAAAGATGTAAAGGCTGCTATGAGAATCAACTATTTTGATGATGAAGATTTCCTGAACTAGGAATCTGCGGACAGCTCAGAAATGGTTTAACTGTAAAAATTTTGATGAAATGAAAGTGCCACAGCATATAGAACTGGCGGGATACGATAAGATTCATTATATCAATACGATGTATCCGTGGGAAGGACATATTTACAGAAGACCGGCAGGATATGGAAAAAGGAAAAAGGGAAAGGTATGTTCAGCCAGGCCGAATATAATCCGGTAGGTTCTTATATCCGGAAGTTTGATCTGAATGACGGACTGAGAGGAAAGAGGATCATCTTAAGTTTTGAAGGTGTGGAACAGGCATTCTATGTATGGGTGAACGGAGAGTTCGTGGGGTATGCAGAAGACAGCTTTACGGTTTCGGAATTTGATATTACACCATATGTAAAAGATAAAGATAATCTGCTGGCAGTGGAAGTACATAAGCGCAGTACGGCGGCATTTCTGGAAGACCAGGATTTCTTCCGGTTTTTTGGTATTTTCAGAGATGTGAACCTGTACGGAATACCGGCGGTTCATGTTGAAGATCTGTGGATCCGTCCGAAGTATCATTCGGAAGATGGAAAGGCAGAACTGGAGCTGGATATCCGATTATCACAGAAAAAAGAAAGAAAATAATATCCAGGGTAAAATAAAAGTTTCTTTGCAAGATATCTATAGTGATGAAAATCATGTATTACTGGATGAAACGGAGAATCTGAACAACCCGGTGATCCAGAAGAATCTTCCGGTAGAAGGATCAGTGAACAATGAGATCCAGTTCCGTTATGAATTAGAAGAATCCGTACATGCATGGAGCAATGAAGATCCGTATCTGTATGAGCTTCTGATAGAAGTTCAGAATGAAAAAGGCGAGACAGTAGAAGTGGTTCCATATCAGATTGGATTCC
>VOFI01000158.1_pt1 | contig 14000 bp, 22 predicted proteins | sample 5384131 | NCBI WGS metagenome assembly VOFI01 (sample SAMN12384728, study PRJNA508395) | human gut metagenome | isolation source: healthy gut H | host: Homo sapiens
CTAATATTTATTAAAATATGGAGATTAAAAACAATCTTTTCTACCTGAATGTTTTAAATCGATTATTTTGTTACTTCTTATCAACCGATGTACTGCAATAATGTCATAATATATATCCAATCACATAAAAACACTAATTACAAAACGAATAATGAAAGTGAAGAGAAAAAAAGCACAGTAGCTATGCCGAATAAAACAGATTGACTACACACGTATATTACACATTCTTCCTATATTTGCACATAATTATTTTATTTTTCCAAAGAGTTACACCAACTCTGATACAAATATCTGGGGTAAAATCAAATGAGTAAGAAATTATCTATATTTTTTCTTGGTGGCGGCACCGGAAGTGCATTATGTTATTGCATTACAGCTACTTTATGCACGAACGGATTGTTCCTACAATTTTCCGTGGGCTACTTTCACGGTCAATATTCGGTAGTTTTTCATCGGACTATTTTACGCTCTTCCGAACGGTTCCACCTTCCTTTCGAAGTCTGTAGTGGCAGGCGGTTATTTAGGAAAAACAATTATAAAAAAGGAACCTTTGCAACATGACAAAAGAAATACAACTAAACCCGTCCGTGTAGTTTCTCCAATAATGGAAGAACAAGAACCAGTGCAAGCACTTTTACAAGAATGGCTTTGACAAGGAAGAAACAGTCTCCCGATCTTTTATTTAGCAAAGGAAAAGAAGAAGGAATCAACAAGTCCTATAAAAGTTTCAAGAATTGCACTTTTTCAGCATCAGACATTCAGCGGAATGTAAAATTCCGTTCCTCCCAACTGAGCGATGCGTCAGGTTCGAGAACTGCGACTTATCCAACATTTCTTTCGCTGAAAGTTCGCTCTACCGGGTAGAATTCATTTCCTGCAAACTATTGGGTACCAATTTATCGGAAACAACGATGAATCACGTCTTGCTGCATGACTGCAACGCAGGTTATATCAATCTGGCTATGAGTAAAATGAACCAGGTACGTTTTTGCACACAGCCAACTCCGCAACGGAAGTCTGAACGACTGCCGTTTTTCATCCGTCGCATTTGAGAGTTGCGATCTCGTGGAAGCCGATTTTTCACACGCTCCGCTTCGTGGAATAGATTTGCGCACTTCCCGTATCAGCGGAATCACGCTTAACATCAGCGATCTTGAAAGGGGCTGTCATCACTTCCCTGCAAGCAATGGATTTGCTTCCACTGTTAGGGGTTATTATCGAAGATTAAAAATCCTGCAAATTCACCCCGCCGCACTCAAACAAAAAGCATCGTCCCGTTGTTATAGTATAAGGTCGGACTAACGACATATAGGGAATAGGCACAAAAGAATACCTATTTATAGTGATTTCTCACTCCCCCGTCAAGTCCGTACTTTTGCAGAAATCTTATTCAAAAACAATAGAAACGATGAAAATTGAAAAATTGTAGCTCGAGAAATTCTCGATTCAAGAGGTAACCCCACAGTAGAAGTTGACGTAGTATTGGAATCCGGCATTATGGGACGCATCTGTGATCGGCGGAACAAATACCTATGTCATGCCCGTCCCGATGATGAACATCATTAACGGAGGCTCGCATAGCGACGCTCCTATCGCTTTTCAAGAATTCATGATTCGTCCTGTCGGCGCAAAGACATTCCGTGAGGCCTTACGGATGGGCGCAGAAGTATTCCATGCTTTGAAAGAGGTGCTGAAAAAACGCGGACTAAGCACAGCCGTAGGAGATGAAGGCGGTTTTGCCCCTGCACTGGATGGCACCGAAGATGCTTTGAATTGTATCCTTGCCGCTATTGAAGCTGCCGGATATGAACCGTTCAAACATATCACCATCGGTCTGGATTGTGCTTCTTCCGAATTTTTTACTTGAATATTCATCCCCGTTAATTAGATTATTCGGGGAAACACATATTAACCATTCACTAAATCTTTTGCATTGTAAGAAAACTAGCTTCACTAAGCATCAATAAATATTCCAATATTTTGCGAATTGAATTAATAAGGCTACATTTGCAACGTCTAACATATTAACAGACGGTGGGGAAACCTGCCTACTTGGCGAGCATTTTTATGTTCGTATGAACTTATATAAATTCGTACCCCCCATAGAGAGTGTTAATGCACCTCTAAACCTGCCGTCGGTATGTTAGACAATGGGACAGGCGAAACCGCTTTTTTTATTAGCACTTCTTCCTCTCCCATCAATCTATTATTCATCTTTAAATTCTAATGATTATGGAAAACAGTCAATTAAAAGACTTACAGGAAGAGGTTTCAGAAGCTACGAAACAGTATATCCCTGACTACATTCAATTCTGAAAAATGGAATGAAAACGTATTATTTGCAGATGTCAAACATAATACGCTCTGCGCACATTAATCCTCCCATTGACACCGAATACAACAGTTTAAAAGCTAAGCAAAAAGCTAGCAATATTGTACTTTCATTCAAACACTTGGCGAACATGAATGGGACAAGGGAATAGCCGATATTCAGAAAGCATTAGGCATTTATCTAATGCAAAATAACATCGAAAGTAAAGAACGCAAACAAACGAACCAAGAAATTGCCTCTCAACTGCAATTCATCGTTTTTCTCTCCGGGAATATAAATATCATCAAAGCAACTTCATGGAATATTGCAACGCCATTTATCCAATATACTCAGATCCTAAAAATATACAAGAATGAATAACAATAATGAATCAAAAAAGAAACTATAAATATTTGCTTTTCTTTAAAAATGGAATGAATATTACAACAATTAGGGAAAACCAAAATTCATCAAAGCTTCAAGAAGAACAGAAAGCTTATCAAGCTTCATATTATCAACTTATTTTCCGAAATACACAGTTCCGAACTGGTCATTTCAGAACTGTGTATTTCTGATAATATGCAATATATAAAAAAGCATCCAGACTAATACCTGAATGCTTTTTTCTTTGGATTTGTTATATCCTTTTGAGCCTCTTGTCGGATTCGAAACCAACGACCCCGAGATTACAAATCACGTGCTCTGGCCAACTGAGCTAAAGAGGCGGGTGGGTAAGCTATCTATATCGCGCCGCTACAACCAACTACCTTTGCTGCGATCAAGCCCTGGAGGATTCGAAGGGAGCTGGCCGTATAGGACTTACCCGTTTTTTGCGGTTGCAAAGGTAGACATTTTTATGTATTCTGCAATAGCTGCAGACAGCTTTTTACTAACAAAAGACTAACAGGCTACATTTCAGGCAATTAAATTGCAAAAAAATATTCAGACATACAACTTCCTCTGCTTTATTAACTTTAACAACCAGATTTCCCTCTACCAACCGATATTATTTGTACCTTTGTGCGCTATTTATTAATAAAATGACAGAAAGCAGAAGTAACTTACAAAAATATGCCATGCATTTTGGCACCTATATGGGAGTATACTGGATACTTAAGTTCATATTATTTCCGCTGGGATTCCACATACCTTTTCCTTTCGCTACTTATTTGTAATCCTGACATTATCCGTACCTTTCATCGGATATCACTATGCGAAAATGTACCGGGATAAGATTTGCGGAGGAAGTATCCAATTTTCACATGCCATGCTCTTTACCATATTTATGTATATGTTTGCTTCTCTGCTGGTAGCTGTGGCTCACTACGCCTATTTCCAATTCATCGATCATGGATTTATCATCAACTCTTACATCCAGTTGTGGGACGAACTGATGACCAACACCCCGGCTCTGATAGAAAACAAAGAAGTTATAAAAGAAACGATAGATACCGCCCGTTCACTTACTTCCATCATCACCATGCAACTATTGTCATGGGATGTATTTTGGGGAAGTATCCTGGCCATTCCCACCGCATTGATGGTAATGAAAAAGGCCAAACCGGAAAAATGACGGAGTGTCTCAATCGTAATTTATAATTCGTAAGTAATTAGTAATAAAAAAATGGATATATCAGTTGTAATCCCATTATTCAATGAAGAAGAGTCACTACCCGAACTCTATGCTTGGATAGAACGGGTAATGCAAGCCAACGGATTCTCATTCGAAGTGATTTTCGTTAACGATGGAAGTACCGACCATTCATGGGAAGTGATCGAAAAGTTTAAAGCTCAATCGGAACATGTAAAAGGTATCAAATTCCGCCGTAACTACGGTAAATCACCTGCACTCTACTGTGGATTCGCTGAAGCGGAAGGAAACGTAGTCATAACGATGGATGCCGACCTGCAGGATAGTCCAGATGAAATTCCCGAACTATACAGAATGATTACACAGGATGGCTACGACCTGGTATCCGGATGGAAGCAAAAAAGATATGATCCTATTTCAAAGACACTGCCCACCAAGTTGTTTAATGCTACTGCCCGCAAAGTATCAGGCATCAAAAACCTGCACGACTTCAACTGCGGATTGAAAGCCTATCGCAAAGAGGTCGTAAAACATATCGAAGTGTACGGTGAGATGCATCGTTATATACCTTATTTGGCAAAGAACGCCGGATTCAAGAAAATCGGTGAAAAGGTGGTACACCACCAGGCGCGTAAATACGGCACAACAAAATTCGGACTGAACCGTTTCGTAAACGGGTATCTGGATTTACTCTCTCTTTGGTTCCTCTCCAGATTCGGCATCAAGCCGATGCATTTCTTCGGACTGTTGGGATCATTGATGTTTCTGATCGGAATGATTTCTGTCATCATCGTAGGTGCCAGCAAACTATATGCCATGTACAACGGTCTCCCCTACCGACTGGTGACCGACTCTCCCTATTTCTATTTGTCACTTACGGCAATGATTATAGGTACGCAATTATTCTTAGCCGGATTCCTTGGCGAACTCATCTCGCGCAATGCACCGGAACGGAATAACTATCAGATAGAAAAAGAAAATTTGATTCACATTCAATAAACTGACTATGAAGAATTTAATTCGTATCTTTCTCATATTGACTATCATTGGCGGTGCAGTCAGCTTACACAGTGCCTGCTCGGATGAGAACGATTGCTCATTGGCAGGACGTCCGATGATGTACTGCACAATATATACCATTAATCCGGATAATCCTACTATTGCATTAAAAGACACGCTTGATTCATTAACAATCACAGCATTAGGCACTGACTCTATCATTCTGAACAATGAAAAGAATGTGCATACCCTGATGTTGCCACTACGATACACAAGTGACACTACTGTGTTCATATTCAGATACGATCCCAAACGTAGAGAAAAGATTTTGACACATTATACATTGTACAACAAAAATACTCCTTATTTCCAGTCCATGGAATGTGGTTATATGATGAAACAAAATATAATCAGCGCTAAATTTGGAAAACCGGGAAGACCGGGTAACCCTCCTCCCTATGGCAACGGGCAGCCGGACCAGATAGATTCTCTTCATATAAAAAATAAAGAAGCCAATACAAATGAAATCGAGAACTTGCAGATATTCTATAATTATCGGCCAGAACGCACACCTGATGAAACGACTAATTAGTCTGCTTCTGCTCTTTGCATTGGGCTTCCGTTGCTGGCACAACAGCAACGTCCGGCGCAAACGCCCAAAAGAGATCAGAAGAAAAAAGAGGTTGCCGAGATAGATACCATTCCGCTCTACAATGGTACGTATGTCGGTGTGGATTTATATGGCATTGGAAGCAAGCTGCTGGGAGGCGACTTTATGAGTTCTGAAGTCAGCGTAGCCGTTAACCTCAAGAATAAATTCATCCCTACTATTGAGTTTGGTATGGGAGGAACAGATACCTGGAATGAAACAGGCATACACTATAAGAGTAAAATGGCCCCATTCTTCCGAATCGGTGTGGACTACAACACCATGGCAAAGAAAAAAGAGAAGAATAGCTACTTGTATGCAGGACTTCGCTATGCATTCAGTTCATTTAAATATGACGTTTCCACAATGCCGGCAGATGATCCTATCTGGGGAGATGTAATAGGTAACCCCAGTTTGGAAGACGGTTATTGGGGAGGAAGTGTGCCATTCAGCCATCTGGGATGAAAGGATCGGTGCAATGGCTGGAAATCGTTTTAGGCGTCAAAGTACGTATTTACAAAAACTTCAACATGGGGTGGTCGGTACGTATGAAATACAAAACCAAAGCATCTACCGGAGAATATGGCCAACCCATGGTACGTGCCCGGTTACGGAAAGTATAAATCAAATAATATGGGAATCACCTATTCCCTTATTTATAAATTGCCTCTTTAGAATACAATGACAGGACTAGAGATTTGGCTGCTTGCAATAGGTCTGGCGATGGATTGTTTCGCTGTCTCAATTGCAAGCGGTATTATTTTGAAACGTACCCGTTGGAAACCCATGCTAATCATGGCTTTTGCTTTCGGCTTTTTTCAGGCAATCATGCCATTTATCGGATGGATGTGTGCAAAGACATTCAGTCATCTTATAGAAAGTGTAGACCATTGGATTGCTTTCGCGATCCTTGCCTTCTTAGGCGGACGAATGATTTTAGAATCTTTCAAAGAAGAAGAATGTTGTAAACTGTTCAATCCGGCAAATCCGAAAGTGGTATTGACTATGGCAATAGCCACAAGTATTGATGCATTGGCAATCGGCATTTCCTTTGCCTTTCTGGGAGTTCAAGGATTATACCGAAATCCTCCCTCCTATCAGCATCATCGGGTTTGTTTCATTTGTCATGTCACTCATCGGTCTGATCTTTGGTATCCAATGTGGCTGCGGCATCGCCCGGAAACTGAAAGCAGAGTTATGGGGAGGTATCATTCTAGTCATTATCGGACTAAAGATATTAATTGAACATTTATTTCTTCAATAAAACGAGTTTTCTTATCAAATAGAAGAGCGTATGAAAACAAAAAAAAAGTTTCCTTTGGCTGGCTTTCCTGATTTTGGCAACTATCTGGATATTAGTCAGACATAATCAACAAGTTGAGCTATTACAGTGTCAAAGGTTTGGTGTTTGGGACAGTATATAAAATTACTTATCAGCATGACGGTGACTTAAAACCGGAAATAGAAGCTGAACTGAAACGCTTCGACCAATCTCTATCGCCATTCAACGACAGTTCTGTTATCAGCCGCGTCAACCGCAATGAAGAGCTGGTGACTGATAGTTTTTTCCAGAAATGCTTCCATCGCTCGATGGAAATTTCCCGCGAGACAAAAGGGTGCTTTCGACATTACAGTAGCCCCTCTTGCCAATGCTTGGGGATTCGGTTTCAAAAAAGGTGCTTTTCCTAATTCATTAATGATAGACAGTCTGTTACAAATCACCGGATATGAAAAAGTGAAAATGGATAACGGCAAAGTTATCAAACAGGATCCTCGTACTATGTTAAGTTGTAGTGCCGTGGCCAAAGGGTATTCGGTAGACGTAATTGCACAACTGCTCGACCGGTAAGGGAATAAAAAACTATATGGTAGATATAGGCGGCGAGGTGGTAGTGAAAGGGAAAAATCCTTCCAAAGGCTTATGGCGCATTGGAATCAATAAGCCCATCGACGATTCACTGGCCGTAAACCAAGACTTACAGACAATTCTTGAGATAACAGATTTAGGCTTGGCAACTTCCGGAAACTATCGTAATTATTATTATAAGGATGGGAAGAAATACGCCCATACGATTGACCCTAGAACTGGCTATCCGGTACAACACAATATCTTGTCCTCTACGGTAATCGCCAAAGACTGTATGACTGCCGACGCCCTTTGCCACCGCCTTCATGGTGATGGGACTGGAAGAAGCGGAAAAAGCTTTCTGCAAAGCGGATACAACGATTGACGCCTACTTTATTTATAGTGGAGAAAATGGAGAGTTCAAGACTTATTATACGGAGGGAATGAAAAATATATGCCTGATGCCAAATATAAAAATGCTTTGCAAATAAGCATATAAACGGAGGCTCCATTTCATACGAATAGAGCCTCCGTTTATATATAAAACAGCACCTCTGTTGAAGCCAAACGAAGCCTCTGTTTCAGAGTGGCTGAAACAATTATTTCATAAACACAGAAATACACTGCTGCAATCAGACAGACAAATGCAGCCAGATGATTCCAGTGCAATGTTTCTCCCTTTAAAGAAAACAGTGGTAAAACAGTAAATATAATCAAAGTAATCACCTCTTGAATCACTTTCAACTGCATCAGCGAAATGGACCGCCATTCCCGACAAAGCCGATACGATTCGCCGGTATTTGACAAGAATATTCAAAAAATGCAATGACCCAACTAAAGGTAATCACACCTATCAACGGAAGAGCAGCAAACCAAGAATACTCTTGTTTCATTTTTAAATGTCCGTACCAAGCAAATGTCATAAAGACATTAGATACAATCAGTAATAAAATGGTATAGAAACCTTTCATCTTATAATAACTAAAATTACAAATTAGTCTATTTTATCTGGTAATAATTCCTCCTGTACATTAGTCATACTGCCCCAAAGGCTATAACGCGCCTCCGGGTTCATCGCTTCCAACTGCCGTAAAATTCCTTTCATATCACTCCGGCTGGACTGCGATTCATAAGGACAATTCTTCACTTGTTTTCTGGTAGTCATGCAATGCAGCCAGTTCAATCAATCAGCCTCGTGCACCATACACATCGGACGAATAATTGTCATATCAAACTTCTTCATCACCAAGCGGGGCGGCATTGTACTGAAAGCCCCTGATAAGTAATATTCATCAATAAAGTTTCCAAAATGTCGTCCATATGGTGACCGAGAGCTATCTTATTGCAGCCATGTTCCTTGGCAACCGTAAACAGAGCTTTCCGACGATTCCAGGAACAAAGGAAAGCAGGGAGACTTACGCGTATCCGTAGCAGGATCAAAGGCGTTTCTCGTACTGTACGAAAGGCACTCCAAAAGATTCACAATATGCTTTCAAATATTCCGTATCACTCTGGTAAGGAATATTCTTCATCACTACATGGACGGCAATGACAGAAAAGCGAGGTTTATAGATACGTGCGCGTCTCCCCAACAGCTCCACAAGTGCCAACGAATCCTTTCCGCCCGATAGTCCGATAAGGATTTTGTCCCCTTCTTCTATCAATCCATATTGCACCACTCCTTTATTAAATCGCCGTTCAATGCGGCGAATGGTTTCTCTTCTTCCGTAAATTGTGTCATATCTTTAAAAATCGGCTGCAAAAGTAAGCGAAAAGAACGATTTAAAGAAGAATTAACATAATAGAATCACTGAAAAAGGGTTTATTTCTAATAAATTTGTACTTTTGAACAATTGATAAATGGACCGGTGCCCGAAAGCGATACCGTTTTCAATCTACCCGTCACTCATAAACGCTAAAACAATGAAAGGAAAATATATTCTATTTTCTAATTTGCAGCCTCTTCCTTGCGAAGTCTCTGCACAAACGTTGGAACAGGCACGCACCTTATTTACCAAAGGTGAGTACGAACAAGCCAAACCAGTTTTTAAGAAGTATACTAAATCACAACCGTCGAACGGGAACTACAGCTATTGGTACGGTGTCTGCTGCCTGAAAACCGGAGAAGCCGGAAGAAGCCGTGAAACCTCTCGAAATGGCTGTAAAAAGACGGGTAGCCGGTGGACAACTCTATCTGGGACAAGCCTACAATGATACTTATCGTTTCGAAGATGCAGTCAACTGCTTCGAAGAATATATCACCGACTTAAAGAAACGAAAACGCCCTACCGACAGAAGAAGCTGAAAAGCTGTTATTGGAAAAAAGCAAAGCCGACCTGCGTATGCTGAAAGGCGTAGAAGATGTCTCCATTATCGACAGTTTTGTGGTAGACAAGCAAACTTTCCTGAATGCTTACAAAATTAGCGAAGAATCAGGTAAGCTGTTTACGTTCAACGAATTCTTCCAGACCGAAGGAGATCATCCGGGAACAGTTTATGAAACAGAAATCGGTAATAAAATCTATTATAGCGAAAGGGAGAAAGAGGAAATCTGGATATTCTTTCAAAAAATAAATTGTTAGATGAATGGAGCGACGGTCGCCCGTTACCGGGTAGCATCAACGCATCCGGGAATGCGAATTACCCGTTTGTACTATGGCGGACGGTGTTACTATTTATTATGCAACCGATGGCGAAGGACTGGGAGGGTATGATATTTTCGTCACTCGCTACAACACGAATACCGACTCCTATCTGATTCCGGAAAATGTGGGATGCCGTTCAACTCGCCGTATAACGATTATATGTACGTCATTGATGAATACAACAACCTCGGATGGTTTGCTTCCGACCGTTTCCAACCGGAAGGGAAGATATGTATTTATGTATTCATCCCTAACACTTCCAAACAGACTTATAATTATGAAGCAATGGAGCAGCAGCAAATGATTCCGTTGGCACAGATTCATTCGCTGAAAGAAACCTGGAAGGATAAAAGGCAGTTGCCGAAGCACAACAACGCTTGGAAGCCGCTATGAGCCATAAGCCGCAGGAACGCCGGATTGCAGATTTCGAGTTTGTGATTGATGATAATACGACTTATTATCTTCTGAAAGATTTCAAATCGGCCAAAGGCCAAACAACTCTTCCAACGCTATCAGCAGATGGAAAAAGACTATTATCAACAAGAAGAAAAACTCAATAGCATGCGGCTACGTTATGCAACCGGCAATAAACAGGAAAAAACAAATTCGCTCCTGCCATTCTCGACCTCGAAAAGCGGATACTGCAAATGTCCGAAGAACTCGATGCTCTCGAAGTGAATGTACGTAATGCAGAAAAAAACAAAATAAATAATAACTCTGAACTATGGATATACTCATTATCGCCGTTCTCATTATTGCCGCAGTCATACTGTTTCTGGTAGAACTGTTCGTCATACCCGGGCATTAGTCTGGCCGGAATTTCTGCATTGGTTTGCATCCTGTATGCCAACTACTATGCATTCACCAATTTAGGTATGGCAGGAGGATTTTCACTACCTTGGGCATATCAGGGTTGCCTGCATCGGATCACTGATTTGGTTTATGCGTTCGAAGATGCTGGATAAGCTGGCGTTGAAAAAAGATATTGACTCGAAAGTAGACCGCAGCGCGGAAAAGAGCGTCAAAGTGGGTGACACAGGAATCAGCACTACCCGCCTGGCACAAATCGGTTATGCCGAGATTAACGGAAAAATTGTAGAAGTAAAGTCAACAGATGGGTTCCTGAACGAGAAGACTCCGATAATCGTAAGCCGGATCACTGACGGTACCATCCTGGTTGAGAAACACAAAGTATAATATTCACTTAATATAAATTATCAATGGAAACATCTTTGTACTTACCTATCGTTCTGATAGCCGGAGGTATTATCTTCTTGATAATATTTTTCCATTACGTGCCGTTCTTCCTTTGGTTGTCGGCTAAAGTTTCAGGCGTTAACATCTCGTTGATTCAACTCTTCTTGATGCGCATCCGTAATGTGCCGCCCTATATCATTGTTCCGGGCATGATCGAAGCACATAAAGCCGGCCTGAGCAATATCACCCGCGACGAACTGGAAGCACATTACCTGGCTGGCGGACACGTTGAAAAAGTAGTGCACGCCTTAGTATCGGCTTCGAAAGCCAACATCGAATTGCCTTTTCAGATGGCCACTGCCATCGACCTGGCCGGACGTGATGTGTTTGAAGCCGTTCAGATGTCGGTAAACCCGAAGGTGATCGATACTCCTCCGGTAACCGCCGTAGCGAAAGATGGTATCCAGTTGATTGCTAAGGCCCGTGTAACAGTACGTGCCAATATCCGTCAGCTGGTAGGTGGTGCTGGAGAAGATACAATCCTTGCCCGTGTAGGCGAAGGTATCGTATCCTCTATCGGTTCTTCTGAAAACCATAAATCGGTTTTCGAAAATCCCGACTCCATTTCTAAATTAGTACTCCGTAAAGGACTGGATGCCGGTACGGCTTTTGAGATCCTGTCTATTGATATCGCCGACATCGATATAGGCAAGAACATCGGTGCAGCTTTACAGATAGACCAAGCAAATGCAGACAAAAATATCGCTCAAGCAAAAGCCGAAGAGCGCCGTGCCATGGCCGTTGCCAACGAGCAGGAAATGAAAGCTAAGGCACAGGAAGCACGCGCTAAAGTTATCGAAGCCGAAGCTGAAGTGCCTAAGGCTATGGCAGAAGCTTTCCGCAGCGGCAATTTGGGCATAATGGATTATTACCGGATGAAGAATATCGAAGCTGACACCTCCATGCGTGAGACGATCGCCAAACCGGTAACAGGAAACACCGGTAATCAGCCGTTGAGCAAATAATTTATTATAAACGCCGGAACCCGATTTCAATTCTGTTCCAAGATGTATGCTCTTTTTCTGCGGAAAAAGAAAGAGACTTCTTCCGAACTAAAATCCGGTTCCGGCGTTTCTATTTATATATACAATCCTATTATAAAACTAAAACCTTTCAATGACATGAAAAAGTACTTTCCATCCTCTGAATTGATAATCAATGAAGACGGTTCAGTATTCCATCTTCACGTAAAACCCGAATGGTTGGCAGATAAAGTAATCCTGGTAGGTGACCCCGGACGTGTAGCACTCGTAGCTTCTCATTTCGAAAACAAAGAATGTGAAGTGGAAAGCCGCGAATTCAAAACCATCACGGGTACTTACAAAGGTAAACGAATTACGGTAGTCTCTACAGGAATCGGTTGCGATAACATCGACATCGTGATGAATGAATTAGATGCACTCGCCAATATCGACTTTGAGACACGGGAAGAAAAAAAGAAAAGTTCCGCCAACTGGAGTTAGTGCGTATCGGCACATGTGGCGGTCTACAACCCAATACGCCTGTCGGAACTTTTGTATGTTCGCAAAAGTCCATCGGTTTCGACGGGTTACTGAATTTCTATGCCGGACGTAATGCCGTATGCGATTTGCCTTTCGAACGTGCTTTCCTCAATCACATGGGTTGGTCGGGAAATATGTGCGCCCCTGCTCCTTACGTCATTGATGCCAGTGAAGAACTGATTGACCGGATCGCCAAAGACGACATGGTACGTGGAGTGACAATCGCTGCCGGAGGTTTCTTCGGTCCTCAAGGACGTGAACTTCGTATCCCGTTAGCAGACCCGAAACAAAATGATAAGATTGAAGCATTCGAATATAAAGGCTATAAAATTACCAACTTTGAAATGGAAAGTTCGGCACTTGCAGGACTTAGCCGACTGATGGGACATAAGGCAATGACCGTCTGCATGGTGATAGCCAACCGACTGATCAAAGAGGCCAACACCGGATATAAGAATACAATCGATACGCTGATTCAAACGGTGCTCGACAGAATATAAAAAACAACAAGATAATAAACCAATCGAAAGAATAAAATGGCTTGAATTATACATTGTGATATATATTCAAGCTTGAATCACTTATTGATTCACTTATATAATTTCCGACTGTTTACCGATTCGCTCCTTTCTTTAATCAATAACCAATCGTAAATCTCTCCTGGTGGTGCTTCGGATATTCCAACTCATCGATCATTGCAGCGGCATAGTCTTCAACAGAGATATGGCTGTTTCCTACGATATCTACAATCATATCATCTTTTCCCAACCGATAACGTCCTGTACGTACTCCCGGACGCATATCCGCTGCCGGAGAGAAAAAATACCCAGTCTATTTCCTTTTCTTTCTTTAAAAGTTCAGATAGAACTCTCCTAGAGCTTTCACTCCCGGCAATATATTTTCAGGTACCTCACCCGAATCCATCAGACGCAATCCCGGAGCGATAAACAGAGATCCGGCACCACCCACCATCAAAAAGCGATTAACACCCGCTTTCTTCACTCCATCAATAATGGTCAGATAAACTTTGATTGTTTCATCGTATATATCGGGATTATTCCACCCCGGATTGAATGCACTAATAACAGCATCCGCACCTTTACAAACGCCAGCCACTTCATCAAGCGCGGAGACATCGGCTTTCACCACTTTCAGATTTTCATTTTCTATCTTTATCTTTTCAGGGTGCCGAACCACGGC
>VOFI01000687.1_pt1 | contig 14000 bp, 18 predicted proteins | sample 5384131 | NCBI WGS metagenome assembly VOFI01 (sample SAMN12384728, study PRJNA508395) | human gut metagenome | isolation source: healthy gut H | host: Homo sapiens
GGCAAGAGCACATGAATGTACTCAAGATACGCAATGAAATGAGAAACGGAAAGTCAATCTTCGATATGCCGTTACGCGTAACTTTTTATGCAAGGGTTTCCACAGATAAGGACGAACAGCTGAACAGTCTGGAGAATCAGATACAATATTACACTGACTTGATTCAGTCGAAAGTAAGCTGGACCTATATTCCAGGATACATCGACGAGGGAATCAGTGGGACGAGTACAAAAAAGCGGGATAGCTTCCTTCAAATGATAGAAGATGCCAAAGCAGGACGCTTTGATTTTATCATTACAAAGGAGATATCCCGCTTTTCCCGTTCTACTTTGGATAGTATCCAGTATACGCAGGAATTGCTGGAGCATAATGTCGGAGTGCTTTTTCAAAATGACAATATTAATACTCTGGATCCGGACAGCGAATTCCGGCTGGTAGTTATGGCCGGGGTTGCACAGGACGAAGTGCGGAAATTATCCGAGAGGTTAAAATTCGGCTTCCGGCAGGCTATCAAAAACGGTCATGTATTGGGTAACGATAAATTATGGGGATATGACAAAAAAGACTGCATCCTTACAATAAATGAGTCAGAGGCAAAGGCTGTCCGACGAATTTTCGACCTCTATGCCAATCAGAAAATGGGTATCCGGAGGATTTCTCAAAAGTTATATGATGAGGGATTTACCAGCCGGCGCGGAAACGCCTTCAACGTACTAACGATCCGGCATATCCTGGAAAACCCAAAATATAAAGGATGGTACTGTGCCAACAAATCTCAGACTGTGGATTACCGCAGCAAAAGAAAAAATTTTCCTGGAGGAAGACGAATGGATTATGTATCCTGATCCCTCCATCCCTGCGATTGTATCGGAAGAATTGTGGGACCGGGCCAACGCTCTCTACAAGCGGCGCCGCCAGCAAATGCTGTCTCACCAGAATGCTGCCGAGTTTCATAATCGATATCCGTATAGCGGAAAAATCATATGTGAGGAACATGGCACCAGCTTTCATAGGCAAGTACGGAAAAGCATGAAAGGAGAAAAAGAAGCCTGGCAATGCCGGGTGTACCGGAATCGTGGGCGAGCAGGCTGCTTGCTCCGCAGCTGTTGACCGAAGAATTGGATCAGATCATGGCACGAATATTTGACCAGCTGGCTCAGGATAAGCAAGCCATTGTGGAGGCAGTGGTCAAAATCATTCGTTCCGTTCCTAACGAACTCGATTATCAGCAGGATATCAGACGAATTGCAGAGGAAATTTCCGCTATCATTTGGAAAAAGGACCGTTTACTGGAAATGAGCATAGAGAGGGCGCTTTCTACAACGGAATTTAAGCAGCGCAATGAAAGGTTCAACCAGCAGCTCCAAGAACTGGAGAGACAAAAAGAAGTCTTGAATTGGAAAAGGATAAAAAGTAAAATCTCTGTAGATCAATTAAGTAAAATCAAAACTGCTCTGGAAGAGGAAATCACCTTTCAGAATGGAATCCCAATCCCCTCATAACGGCTCTTTTGGGTTCGGAACAGGAAAAAAAGCTCCCTTTTCCCGGAACGCTCCAAAATGGCGGTTGTTCTTAAAAATCAGCGATAATCTGTATGTGTTCAGCAAACAGCGAAACGGACGGACGATTTACAGTCCTCTTGCAATCCACAGCTTTCAGTTTTTACGTCCAAAGAAGCTCACCGACGCCGAAAAGTTCAATATCCAGTATCCCAATCCGGCAATGCTCACAACAACGGCGGATAAGCTGCGGTATTACCGATATAAAAATCCCTGCTCCAGCGGGAAGTCGCTGACTATGCAGGGATTAACGAAAGCACCTATATTCATTATGAAAACCCGGAACATGACTACTACCCGGATAGACAAGCTCGGGCGCATTGCGGAATTGCTGGAAGTTGATATTACCGACCTGCTGGACGAGTACAACCGATTTCTCTATGACGGACAAGGCTGGCAGATACGGAAGATTCGCAAGAGTATGGGCTTGACGCAGTACCAATTTGGAAAGCTGTACGGCGTGAGTGCTGGAGCAGTGAAACGATGGGAAAGTGGAAAAGTGAGGGTGACAAAGGGGACATGGACAAAAGTTTTGTTTTAGAGAAAAAATAGTGTATAATAAACTTAAAAGGAGAGATGTCTATGGTAGAAAACAATCAGCCGCGTTGGAAAGAAGTTGAATATTCACGTTCACAAATAATTAAAGCTGGTAAAATCATAAGAAATTCGGATTCTTCAACAGAACAAATCGCTGAAGCAACCCAAATAATAGATAACTGGCGTGCAGCACACTCATATCCTTTACATGTAATTTATATACATTTAAGAAGATTAGCAGAAAAGAATACCAATATAATTGTTGCCGAAAGATTGAAACGTTTGGATTCTATTGTAAACAAATTGAAGCGAGAGCCGAACATGAGCTTATGGACGATGCAAGATTTAGGAGGTTGTCGTTTTATTGTTCCGACTTTAGAAGAAGTATATGATTATGCAAATAAATATAAAAATCTCGGATAAGACATAAGTATATTCAAACTTATGATTACATACAAAATCCAAAAAATCTGGATATAGAAGTCTCCATATTGTTTATCAATTCCAAAGTGATAAAAAATTAACATATAACAGAAATATGCTAATTGAATTGCAGTTTCGAACAAAATTGCAACATTTATGGGCAACTGCGGTTGAGACGATGGGCCTTTTTACCAAGCAGGCGTTAAAAGCTGGTGATGGCGATACAGATGTAAAACGATTTTTTGCAGTAATTTCTTCTATATTTGCCATTAGAGAAAATACGACTGTTGTTCCCAATACCTTACACGACTTAAATGAGTTGGTTTCTGAAGTTGAAGAAATTAATAGTCGTCGTCATTTTTTTTAGATACGCTTCAAGCTATTAAAGTTGCTATAGACCATGAAAGTGATAAAAAGTCTAATCAACAGGGCTACTATATTCTCATTTTAAATTATAATACTAGAAGGTTGCGTATTATTCATTTTAAACCCAGTGAAATGGAAAAAAGCTAACAAAGTATATAGCCAGATTGAACAGACAAAATCAGAATCTCAAATTGATGCTGTACTTGTACGTGTTTCTTCACTTCAATCCCTTAAAGCTGCTTATCCAAATTATTTTTCTGATATTGCTGAATTTGTTAATATAGTTAAAGAGTATCTTTCATAAGCAAAGACGGTCAAGCCTAACCAGCCTGACCGTCTCATTTTTTATGTACCTACTTGCCGTTCTTTAAATCGTCCTGAACGGCTTTCAGTAACGCCAACTTCTGCTCCTTGGGACATGGCAGTTTGTTGAGATACTGCTCCACCGTTTCGGCATGAACAGAAGCTATTCTTTTTGAAGTTCCCGCCAGCCCTGTTCCGTCTTAGGGGTAGTGCATGATTACCTCCACGCTTTACCAAGCCCCCTCCCTTCTAACAGGATATGCGTGAAGCATTGTCCAACATACCTTTAATTCATTACACAGTTTCGTTGTCTGCACTGATTGTGGTTTCGGCTGGAATTACATATAAAACCTCCTTGTGTTATATGCTCTTTCCTTAGATTCTGGCATTCCAGAACAGCATATTTTTTTATCTGATGTTCTGGAATACCTTTAGGGCAAACCCTATCATTTCTTAGATTGATTTTAGTATTTTGCACTACGGGGAAAAGCGATAGTTTTGCCCTGTTTGCCTGAGGACTTCTTCAAGTTCTTCCAGTTCTTCATCTTTAATCGCCAGAGGATAGACGTACAGACCATTCCTCTTGCTGGCTTCCAGCTGGTACGTTTTCCAAAGAAGATTTCCAATCTCTCTGGAACGCTCCGGCTGTACTGCATTGATTCTGCACCATTGTACGTAGATTTTATTGAATTCGAACGGCGTGTATATCCATTTCCGATTTGACAACATTCGCTGACGAAGCAGAGCAGTGAATTGTTCTCAATTTCATAGTCATCTCTTTCACAGGTCATAAATTCGCTTTCTGTAAACTGATAGCCCCTTTCAATCGCCTGTTTCAGGTATTCTATTGCGACACTGACAATCGCTTCCTTTTCATTCAGCAGCTTATCTAATAGTTGAGGATCTCGTTTTTCCTTAGGTATAATATTGGGACACCGAACAATCATAAAACGTTCGTAGACATGTTTCCCTCTATCTCTACGGAAGTACGGAAGCTTGTTTGTGTTAAACACAAAAGCCCGTCATATACAAACGAAAATCCATCTTTCCCTTTGAATTCGGCAAACAGGTTATCGCCTCCTGTTAAGTTTTTTTCAGCGTGTTGACTTCATCTATTGTGACAAAACCCATATCGCCGCTTCCAGCTAATCTCTTACGCCATAGCAAAGCAGACGCAAACCTTTCGTTTAACTTTGCCATATCCATAGAAATACAGTTGCATTTGCCCAATAGATTAACAACAAATTCTCTTAACTGCGTTTTCCCTGTATTACCCTCGCCAACCAGCAACAATAATTTTTTGAAACGCCAGCCTTTTACGTTGGAAATGATAGCACCAATAAATTCAAGAAGGAATATTTTTTGCCTGTTCGTCATCTCCGCAAAGGGTGTCTAAATAAGTTTTAAAAACTGGAGCGTCGTCTAACGTCAGTCCGGGAGTATAGTTGCATGGGATTTTACGGGTATAAAGGTATTTTGGAGAGTGATTTTCAAGAGTATTTGTTTCTCGTTGGCTGATATCTAAGACACCGTTCTCGAAAACAATATGCTTTTCATCACAGTTAAAATCCTCTTCTTTGATGTCTGGAAAATCAGTAGTAAATTCCCGCCAGACAGCTTCCCAGTCTTTGTTGTTACGAAATTGCACAGGCAAATACTTTTTATCAGAGCTTTTAACTCGTTGTTGGAAATCAAACGGTAGCACCCTGAATCGTACAAGTACATATTTCCGTTACCTGATATTTTCAAATGGAGATTTTCTTTTAGATAAGTATAAAGCTCTTGTCTTAAAATCTTTACTTTCCCATCTGCTTCAATACGAATCCACGAACAATCTTTAAAATTTACTTTTGACATAATAAATTCACCTCTTAAAATTTAAGATGTACCTTAATGAAATAAAGTAAAGGGGGAAGCGTGTCCCTGCTCTACAATCATTCAGATACTTGCATTATCAGCTTTTCTTAGGTAGAATTTACCTATATAGGTTTAGTTGCTTTGTAGCTACAATGCTATTAGTATCAATCATAGACACCCCTTTTCAATGATGTTTTTAGCTGATGTTGCTTTCTAAAATGAAAGAAACAGAGCTTGCAGGTTTCAACACAATGTTAGATATAGCCCGTACGCTGCTTATCTGAACTGTTCTGTTTATTGCCCTGTCAAGTTTATACAGGGACTTTCAAACTCTCAAAAACATCAGAAAATTTTTAAAATTCGCAAATGTTTACATTTTGTTCATAATTAAAAGGAGAATCCATATGACACTCTATGACCATTTATCAATGCCTAAAGAATACGCAGTAGAAAAACCGATTGACAAAAAAGAACTTTTATACCCTGCTTTCTCAGACCAACAAAATGAGGTGCTTTTCAATTCTGTTAATGAAGCCGTGTTAAAATACCGAATCGGTACTACCACTGTCTTTGACGTGGTGGAAGTATCTGTAAATGAATATCAATACTTTTACTTCTTGCCCTTGTCGATTTTTTCAGACAGTCAAAAACCAACTTTGTTAGTGCTGGAGTACAATGGAAAATACAAATTGTGTATCAACATTACAGAATCGGGAAACGAGACAATAAAGCCATATTTTACCGGCTGGATAGATCCAGCGAACTTGCAAGGGCGTATGATTTCTGTATTAGAAGCAATGAGCTTTGAAAAACTCGATTTAACAAATATTGAAGAGCTTTTGAAGGTTTGTAAGGAGACAATTATAGAAAACAAAGCGGTTTATGTAACAGGCAACCAAATTGAATTTATGGTAAAGTTCTTCGTAGGCTACATGAAGCGTGGAGCAATAACGAAAATTAGAAATATGGTAAAAAATAAATGTACCGCATTTGCTTATCAGCAGAAAAAGGGCTATCGTAAAGGTTTTAACAACTACTATAGGGGATATGTGTACCTTTACGATTTGGACGAGCTTTGGAATGTTTTAATGGGAGAAGATTGGATTTGGGATAAATTACAAAATGGCCTTTCCAAAATGGACTTGATATGTTCAAACGCTATGAGACGTATCACGAAGAAAACAAGTACAATATTGGTTTTGGAGAAGATATTGACAACTCGGATTTTGCTTTTTCTGATGTTTTATACGAAAGCAGTAATTGGCAAGGGATTGATTTTTTCCGAAAAGAAACCGATAAACAATCATAGCAAGTGTATAAACTCTCCTGTTTGGTTTTAATTCCTTTTCCCGAACAGCTTTGCCCGAAAAACGAAAAGCCCTCTATGAGCCTTTTAGACTGCATAGAGGGCAAACAAAAAAGACGCCCTGATTTTGCTTCAGAGCGTCTTTGTCATAGGAGCAGCTTATTGACTGATTTTTAATCATCTTTTACACGAATGGCATGGAAATTTCCGATTGCTCCAAACGCCGTACCGTCTGTGCCATAAATTCCCTTGCTCGTACCATGGCGTTAATCAAGTCTAAGTCTGATGAATTTTGAATCATCATATCTAAGGTTGAGAGCACGTCATTAAATTGGTCTATGTACTGCCCCATTCTCGAATCCTCTTTTTCTACTACCTTTATCATCTTGTTATCACCCTTTATATTAAATTTGGAACATAGCCCCATCACTAATTCAGGATAAACAAGATTGCTTATAATTTATTCCTTTAAACGGAAAAGGCAATAGCCGTTTGAATGCTATTTTAACGATTTTATCCGCTGTGACAGTCATAGAGGGTTTAAACAGCTTTTGGCGGCAAACCTTTCGCCAAAAAAAAAAGCTCCCTGTTAGTCGTATAGACCGCATAAAGAGCGAAGAAAAACAAGGTAGAGCAATGATGTTGCCCTACCTTGTAATCATTTAAGCATGTTTCTTCTTGCGAATGAAAAGAAGTATCAAAGTTGTACCGGAAACTACGAATACCAAAACAGACATCATGAGAGAACTATTATCTCCAGTCTTTGGATTATCTGTGGTTGGCTTTTGCTGTTCCGGTTGGGAAGGTGTATTTGTAGCTTCTTGTTTTTCCGCTACTAAAGCGTAGGTATAAATGCCAAGGCTATTGAACCCTTTGTATTTTTCCGGCAAAGGAACGGATACTTTCACTTTTCCGTTTGGCTGAACGGTATCGCCATTACCATCAACCAATGTAATATCAAAGGCAACAAACTCATTATAGCTTATATTAGCTAAAGCTGTTTCCGTATTTTTAACAGCCTGTTTGTTATTTGACTTAACCGCTAATGTAACATCATTGGGAAGATTGTTCCCGGAAATCACAATGCCTGAAACGGAATCTGTAATATTAGTTGCCTTTTCCGTTACCTGAATCGTAATGATTTTTTCAGGGCTGTAAAGCTTACTGTCGCTTTGTATGCAGTCTTTGCAGGTATTGAACTGTTTGTATGTCACTTTCAGTTTCACAGTACCGGAGCCAGTAAAGGTAAGCGTTTCGCTGGATTTTAATGTATTGGAATAATCTTGATTCGATTGGCTGACAATATCCTTACCCTCTAAAATTTCAACGAAAGGCTGGTAAGCGGCTTCGTGGGTTTTATGGGTTTCATCTTCAACCAGCATACCGCCGGAATAGTTGTTTTCGTTCAGATAGTAAGCAGTGTCTTGATTCACAAGGGCGGTATTAGTTAGCTCCGTGGTGAGATTTAGAGTATCGCCAGATTGAACGGACGAGGGCGCATTTGTCTGAATAACAGGTTCTTCAACTGTAACGGTAAAAGGATCGCCTATTTTGGTATAGTCGCCATCAGTCGGCAAAACGTCATTACTATAACAATACTGTGCTTGGAAACGAATTGTTCCAGGCTTATAAAAAGACTCCGTTGTATGGAATGTGTCTGACGTAACCAGTTTACCGTTTTCATCGGTTGTCTCTGGACCGCTCCAACCCCCATGTTGGTCAAAACTGCCAACGCCTGTTTTCCAGTCTCCTAAAGACAAAAAGACATCAGTGCTGGGAGTTAAATTTTCCAAAGTGATGCTTTTGTTTTCGTCCGGAATATCTGGAATCCACTCTCCAATTTTGACCGAAGCAGGCATAGCATAAGACACTGTAACGTTTGAATCGGTTTCCTGTGCAAAAACAGGAACAGCAATTCCAGCCGTTAAAGATAGAGAAAGTGCAACAGCACATATATTTTTGAATTTCACAATTTTTCCTCCTTGCAATACTTTTCTTTATTTTAATCCTAAAAATCCGTTTTGTCAATGATTATCTCGTTTTTAAGAGTGGAAAACTCGTTTCTCCTTTAAAATGAAAGGGGAGTTGATATTTATGCCTTTTTGTGATACATTACGCACTTTAATAGATGAACGGGGACTTACACAAAAACAGCTGGCACAGGACTTAGAAATCCCTGTGTCTACCCTTGGCGGATATGTGCAGGGAACGAGTGAGCCGGATTTTTGAGACATTGAAGCTGTTTGCAAACTATTTTAATGTGTCTGCTGATTACCTGTTAAGTCTCAAAATCGGAAACACTCAATCCCATTTAGAAAATGAACTATTGCGTATCTTTCGGTCATTGAGTACAGAACAGCAGGAGCTATATTTAGAACAGGGCAAAGCCTTTATCAGAATCAATGCGAAAGAAGATGTAAAATCATCAAAATCGACTTTACAAGGAAAAAATAACGTAGGATAATGTGAAACCGTCTGCGAAAAACGTAGACGGTCTTTTTATCGAGAAAATGTTTTGCTTTTTTGGCGTATTCGGTTTATAATAAGGTTGTAAGGAAAAGCCGTTATGTGATGAATTAAAATGTCACATAACTTAATATGGAGGGTTAAATCAATGAAAGGACAGGATAACCGAAAATACGCCATCTATTCGAGAAAATCAAAGTTTACCGGCAAGGGCGAAAGTATTGAAAACCAAATTGAGCTTTGCCGTCAACATATCAAGCTCCACCATGAAAATGTAACGGAAGAGGATATTCTCATTTTTGAGGACGAGGGATTCTCCGGTGGAAACGTCAATCGTCCGCAGTTTCAGGCCATGATGAAGCAAATCCGGGCAAATCAGATTCAGGCTGTGGTCTGCTACCGCTTAGACCGTATCAGCCGTAATGTGGGAGATTTCGCCAAGCTCAAAGACGAATTTGATTACTACAATGTGGAGTTTACTTCAATCCGGGACGATTTTGACACCACTTCCCCCAGCGGCAGAGCCATGATGATGATGGTTTCCGTTTTTGCACAGTTGGAACGGGAAACCACCGCAGAGCGTATCCGAGACAATATGCACGAGCTTGCCAAGTCTGGACGCTGGCTTGGCGGAACAACGCCCACCGGATATAAAAGTACGCAGATTGTCGGAAGCGTTACGGTGGACGGAAAAGAGCGAAAAGCCTACAAGCTGGACATCATTAAAGAAGAAGCGGAGATTATCAAACTGATTTTCTCAAAATTTATAGAAACCAATTCCCCTCACTAAGACCGATACTTATTTGTTGCAGAACAACATCACCACAAAGAACGGGAAGAATTTCACCCGTTTTTCCATTCGTTCCATTCTGCAAAAATCCGGTTTACATGATAGCCGACCAAAACGCATGGGCGTATTTTGATAGTTTAGGCGTGGAGATTTACGCCGAACAATCGGAATTTGACGGAAAGCATGGCATTATGGCCTATAACAAAAACCATTCAGAAATCCGGCAAATCCAACCAAATGCGGATATGGACGAATGGATTGTTGCAGTGGGAAAACACAAGGGTTTGATTGCTGGAGCAGATTGGGTAAGAGTACAGGATATGCTTAACCAAAACCGTTCCAAATCCTACCGCAAGCCTAAAAGCAATGTGGCGTTGCTCTCCGGTCTGCTGTACTGTGGGAACTGTGGCGCTTTATGCGTCCCAAGCTCAGCCAGCGGACAAACGCACAGGGAGAAGAAGCTATCTCTGTATGATATGCGAACAAATCAAGCTGATTTCAGAGGATAGCTCCGACTTTATCAAAAATTTAGACAGCGTGCAAAGAAAGCTGGAGGGCAACCGGGAAGAATACGACCAGCAGTTAAACGCTCTCAAAAAGGAATTGCAGGAGAATGAACAGCAGATTGCCAATTTGGTGGATATCCTTGCAAAAACGCCGAACACTCCGGCATTCGATTATATTACCGAGCAGATTAACACACTCCACGAGAAAAACGAGAAAATCAAGAATCGGATTAGCGAGCTGGAATCCCTCACGAAAAACCATCTCTATTCCAGTGAAGAATTTGACAGGACAAAAGAACTGTTAAAATCCTTTGGGCAGTCCTTTGATACGATGAGCGTAGAACAGAAGCGAATGGCCTTGCGGGCGTTCATTCGCAGGATTATTTGGGACGGGAAAAACGTCCATGTGGTGCTGTTCGGCGATACGGAATCGGAGATTGACTACGCCGATTTGGATCAATGAACGAGCCGATTGATACAGACAAGGAAGGAAATACCTTGACCCTGATGGATGTAATGTCTACTGAGGATAATATCGTGGATAATTTGGATATCAAAATCAAGTCGGAACAATTGAAAAAGTATTTGGTGGAGGTGCTGACCCCCAGAGAAAGAATTATTATTGAACTGCGCTACGGGTTAAACGGCAGCCGCCCCTGACCCAGAGAGAGGTCGCACAAAGGCTGAAGATCTCTCGCTCTTATGTTTCACGCATTGAGAAAAAAGCTTTGCTTACGCTGAGAAAGCGATTTGAACGGACGGAATTCAGCAGAATATAATTAGTGGAAAAAGAGGAGGCGGACTGGTTCTGTCTCCTTTTCTCATCAAAACATAAGAAGATAGACCTGAAGAATGAATTTTTAAAAATTATGGTTGTTTTTATAGGCAAAATAGTTTATAATAGTAAAGCTGAATCTCTAGGGAAATCAGAAGAAGCAAGGCAGATGCCATGAATTTGGATATACGGGCGGATGAGCCCTGTGCGGCGGCGGGCCGGGAACCATGTCAGGCGGGGAACCGAGCAGCATTAACCGGAGTTTCGCTGTGCGATGCAGACAGTTTGTCCGTTCGTATATCCAAGCGCATGACGCCGCGACCGCGGCCTGTCTTGCTTTCCATTTATCTATTGGAAAGAGGTGAGAATTTTGTATCAGGTGCTTTACCGCAAGTGGCGGCCTAAGGTGTTCTCCGACGTAGTGGGACAGCCTCAGGTAACGGTGACTTTACAGAATGAACTGAAAGCCGGGAGAATCGCTCACGCATATCTGTTTACCGGTTCCAGGGGAACGGGAAAAACCACCTGTGCCAAAATTCTTGCCAAGGCGGTCAACTGCCTTTCTCTAAAGGAGGGCGATCCGTGTGGAGAATGTGAGAGCTGTGTGGGAATTGATAACGGCTCCGTGATGGATGTGGTGGAAATTGACGCCGCCAGCAATAATGGCGTAGAAAATATCCGAAACCTGCGGGAGGAAGCTTCCTTTACGCCTGCCGCTGCGAAATACCGGGTTTATATTATCGACGCGGTCCATATGCTCTCTATTGGGGCGTTTAACGCTTTGCTGAAAACTCTGGAGGAGCCGCCGGCCCATGTAGTGTTCATTTTAGCCACTACCGAGGTTCACAAGCTGCCGGCTACGATCCTTTCCCGATGCCAGCGGTTTGATTTCCACCGGATCGATCCTGAGGTGATTGCGGACCGGCTGCAGTTTGTGGCCGGGGAGGAAAACGCTCATCTGGAGCGGGAGGCCGCTTTGCTCATCGCCCGAATCGCGGATGGGGGAATGCGGGATGCACTGTCCCTTTTGGACCAGTGCATGGGAAGAAGCTCCGAAATTACACTGGAGGTAGTTTCTGAAACTGCGGGCTTAGCGGGAAGAGATCATCTTTTCAGCCTGGCGGATACAGTTTTGCGGCAGAATGGCGGCCAGGCCTTAGAGCAGATTGACGAGCTTCACAAGGCTTCCAAGGATATGGTTCGCTTATGTGAGGAGCTTGCCGGGCATTTCCGCAATTTAATGCTGTTGAAAACTATGAAGAATCCACAGAATCTGATTGTGGTTTCTCAGGATGAATATCAAAAGCTGCAGGTTCAGGCGGAAGCATTTACATTAGCGGGAACGATTCATGCTATTGATGTGCTGCAAGCGGCCAAGGAGCGGATGTTCCGGGGGTTCGACCGACGGGTGGAGCTGGAAATGGCTCTTTTGAAGCTATGCTCTCCCGAATTGGATGAAAGCGTGGACGCTATCCTCCGCCGGCTTGCCAGGTTGGAAAAGCAGCCTAGGGCGGTGATTCCGGAACAGGCGGAAGCCGCTGCGCCGTCCATTAAGCCGCCTGCCGCGCCTATGGAAAGCCCAAGGCCCCAGACAAAGCCTCAGGGAACCAATGCGGAGCCGGAAGGCTGCGGGGAAGAACCTGCCGCAGAGGCGGCTGATATGCCGCAGGAGCAGGAACCGCCGGAGGACAAAAAGGGTCCTGTGGATATGGAAGCCTTACAGCAAGGGGCGAAGCGGATGACGGATTGGCCGGAGGTCCTGGAGTATTTAAAGGATTACTCCCACGTGATCGCTTCTGCGTTTCACGGCTCTGTGGCCTATGTCAATGGGGATTTTGTTTTGATCGACGCTCCCAATTCCATGGCCTTCGAACTGCTGCGCAAATCGGCGCAGCGGGACAAAATGCGGGTAGCCATCAAGGAAATTACCGGCAGGACCTACAAGCTGGGGCCTTACCGGAGAGAATATCAAGAAAAAAAACAGGAGAAGGATCCTTTGGAGCAGTTAGCGGCGGCGGCGGAAAGTGCCGGCGTTTCGGTGACAAAAAAGGACTAATTTCTCACTGTAGAAAAGATAAAATAGAAATGAGGAATCCAAAATGAAAGCTAGATTACCCAAAAACTATAATCCAGGCGCGGCGAATATCCAGCAGCTGGCCCGTCAGGCACAGAAGATGCAGGAGGAAATGGATGCCGCTACCACAGAGCTGGAGGAAAAGGAATATTCCGCCACTTCCGGCGGGGAAGCCGTGACTGTGACCGTAACGGGAAAAATGGAAGTAAAATCTATCGAAATGAAGCCTGAAGTGGTAGATCCCGAGGATTTGGAAATGCTGTCCGACTTGATCATAGCCGCTACCAACGAGGCTCTTCGGGCCGCGGCAGAGGGAAAAGAACGCTACTTTGGAGAAGATTTCCGGCGGATTAAACGTTCGGGCATGTTTTAATGTATGGCCGGGTATCAGGTTGCGCCTCTTTCCCGATTGGTGGAGCAGTTTGAGCGGCTTCCGGGGATCGGAAGAAAAACCGCCCAGCGGCTTGCTTACCATGTTTTGCAGCTGCCAAAGAAAGAGGCTGAAAATTTTGCCCAGGCTATTTTGGACGCCCATGAGAAGATCCACTACTGCTCTGTGTGCTGCAATCTGACGGACCAGGAGCTGTGCTCGGTCTGCCGGAATGAGGCGAGAGAGAAGGGGGTCATCTGTGTGGTGGAGGATCCCCGGGATGTAGCCGCCTTTGAGCGTACCCATGAATATTCAGGCGCCTATCATGTGCTTCACGGCGTGATTTCCCCCCTAGGCGGAATTGGGCCGGATCAGCTTAAGATCAAGGAGCTTTTGGACCGGGTAAACCGGGGCGGTGTGAAAGAGGTGATCATGGCTACCAATCCCACTGTGGAAGGAGAGGCCACCGCAATGTATCTTTCCAGGCTTTTGAAGCCCTTGGGGATTAAGGTCACGCGGCTCGCTTATGGTATCCCTGTGGGCGGCGACCTGGAATACGCCGATGAAGTGACTCTTTCCAGGGCCTTGGCGGGACGGCAGGAATTTTAGAGTTTGACAGCTGATTAGAAATCTGCTATGATAAAAAATCTCAAGAGGGGGGAAAGCTT
>VOFI01000847.1_pt1 | contig 14000 bp, 12 predicted proteins | sample 5384131 | NCBI WGS metagenome assembly VOFI01 (sample SAMN12384728, study PRJNA508395) | human gut metagenome | isolation source: healthy gut H | host: Homo sapiens
GGCCGATAATATAATGGCCGCAATGGAGGTTATCAGTGTCAAATCTGTATCCGATTGTTCCTTTTTTGAATGGCTCTTTCTTTTTTGCTTTTTCTTGGTCTTGTTTAATTCGAAATGTTCCCGTTCCTGCTGCAAATGGTTATGATTGCATTTATACCCTCTTGAAAACATCGTTTCAAACCAGCTTCTACATCCCGTTGCCCGTACAATCGATATGCAAAGGACCGGAATAGCGATTTTCGAACGAAATACGTTTTTCTATTGCCTGCAATGTGCTTTCTCGACTTCAATCTTTTGCAAAGTTTTTATGACATCCCTTTTCAAACGATTCCCCGGACTTTCGATATAATTATAGCTATTATTATTGAATGAAACACTATTGATTCTGGACTTTATATCTGCAATTTCTGCATCCAATATAGAAATGGCGTCGGCAGGTGTCATGTGAGCGGTTTTGTAAGTTCGGATTATTCGATTGCTATTTCTCCGGCCATCAGTTTGGGCAGCAGAGTGTCGCGCAGGGCGGAAAGATTAAATATTTCTTTTCAGCGTTTCTTCTGGCGGAATATATAGGGTTAATCAATTCTACAAAATCAGAACATATTTTGTACGGAGGGAGAGGAACTAATATTTTTCTCATATTGGTTTGGCTTATTTTCGGTTGAACAGCACCCGTTACTATTGATGTAATATTCTTTCTTAATAATAAACAATGGAGCATTTCTGTTGTATAGCCATTTTTCCCTTGCATTACATGTGCATGATTATTAGGCCAAAATTTACCGAAACGTATTGTAAATATGGGAAACCTTGGATGTTAGCAACACTCCGTCTTCACCCATCAGCAGATATATTCCATCGATATGTAATTATCTACAAAATCCATGATGGGTAGCTCCATAATAGGGGTAGATTTTTTGCATTTTTTCACGCTCTCGCGAAGAGAGAGGCTTTCGTTTAACATCAAATAGCTCTGCAATATCCAATAAATTTCCAACTTTCCACCCTTTCGGGATTTTGCCTAATTCGGAATCGACAAAGGGGCTGTCACGGAAGGGTTCGAAATCCACGAACCACGATTTGAAGAGGGCCTGCGCCTGCTCTTCAAATTCGCATTGATCCGCCGATTCAATTCGATTTTATCGTCCAACGCCCCCAAAATCACCGCAATCCGTTTCTGCTCTTCAAGCGGCGGAATATTGACTTCAGATTCTCCAAAACCGACTGTTGCACACGCTGCCGACCGGATGAACCGACCATCGATTTGATAGCGATATTCCGAAACCAAGGACTTGTCACAAAGTAATAGACAAATTTACTGTCCGTAACACCTTCGATGCTCCGGAAGACGATATATTCGGTCGAGCCAAAGCCAACTTCCCCATTGTCGAGAAACGAGACATAGGCCGTTTTCCGTTTTCCAAACAAGGAGTGATTCGAGCCATCAACGTATCACCATTCCGAAATTTACTGCCTCCTGAATACACCGCCAATTCATAACCGGAAATAGCGCGTGTAAACGGTTTGCAAATGTTCCATAGCTACCTTTTTTGGCAATTGCTCCTTTGGACAATCGTTCTGCGGGATTAAATTGTACAACATCCGACAATCTATATGTTTTCCACTCGCTCATCCGTTACGAATTAAAAATGTATTGATGCGTATTTTTTAATTTTTGTTCACATTGATTCATAGCAGTCTCATCTGTGAATGCAACAGTCTGATATTCGATATTGTCGATGTGTTTTAGAACATATTCTCGTTTTTCGAGATTGTTGCGTGTCCCACAACCCCAAGGCGCAGGTAATAGAGAACTCATCCGATATGCGACATGTTTTCCTTTCCCGAATAATACCAACTCCTTTGTATCCTTTCGGCGCAAATGATATACCCCATATCCAAGAGGAGCATAGAGATATTCCCCTTTAAATGGATGCGGAAACGACCTCCATTCATTCCAGTTGTATTGAGATATTATTTTGTTGTTCATAATCTTTTACTCCATTTTATACCCGATACGCTCCAACTGCCGGCGGATTTCCGCCTCCAACTCGTGCGACCGCTCGAACAGCTCCAGCTCGCCCGTCAGCCGCGCCATCTTCTCGGCGAAGGGCTCCGAATCCTCCGCCTGCGCCGCGATACCCACATAGCGTCCCGGCGTCAGAACAAAGTCCTGCGCCGCAATCTCCTCCATCGTCGCTGCTGCGCGAAGCCCTTCTCGGCCTCCATGCGTCCCTCGGCATAGGCCCGATAGGTGTCGGCGATGCGTTGGATGTCGCCCCGATCGTTCGGCTCCTCGCTGTCGGTCAGCTCGCGCAGCTTGCGCGTGACCATCGTACCGAGATTGCGGGCGTCGATAAACAGCGTTTTACCCTTCTGTTTCTTGTCCTTGTTGAAGAACCAGATCGAGACGGGAATCTGCGTCGTATAGAACAACTGCGGCGGCATGGCCACGATGCAATCGACCAAATCGGCTTCCACCAGGTTGCGGCGAATTTCGCCCTCGCCGCCGCTCTGGCTCGACAGCGAACCGTTGGCCAGCACGACACCCGCCCGTCCCGTCGGGGCGAGGTGGTGGATGATGTGCTGAATCCATGCGAAATTGGCATTGCCATTAGGAGGCGTGCCGTATTTCCAGCGCACATCGCCGGCCAATTTGTCCGCGCCCCAGTCGCTGAGGTTGAACGGAGGATTGGCCATCACGAAATCGGCCTTGAGGGTCGGATGGCAGTCATTGAAAAAAGTGTCGGCATTATATGGCCCGAGATCGGCTTCAATACCACGGATAGCAAGGTTCATCTGGGCCATCTTCCAGGTCGTTGGGTTGGAATCCTGCCCGTAGACTGAAATGTTGTTGATATTGCTGGAATGGTTCAGAATGAACCGTGCCGACTGAACAAACATACCACCCGAACCGCAGCAAGGATCGTACACACGACCTTTGTAGGGTTGCAGCACGTTTACCAGCGTTTTGACAATGCAGGCGGGCGTATAGAATTCGCCGGCGAGTTTCCCTTCCGCCTCGGCAAATCTCGAAAGACAGTACTCATAAGCGCGTCCCAGAATATCTTTCGAGTCGCCATGTTCGTGCATCCGGATATTCGTGAATAAATCTACTACCTCGCCCAACCGGCGCTTGTCGAGCTCGGGGCGAGCGAAATTCTTCGGGAGAATATCTTTCAATCGCTTATTCTCCTTCTCGATCGCCCGCATCGCATTGTCTATCACCAAGCCGATTTCGGGCGTGTGCGCCTCGGCCGCAATCCGCTCCCAGCGGGCTTCGGTCGGGACATAGAAGATATTTTCGGCCGTATATTCATCCTTGTCCTCCTCGAATCCCTCGCCCCGGCGACAAGCTGCCGGTATTTCGTTTTCGAACATATCGGAAATATATTTCAGGAAAATAAGCCCCAACACAACGGATTTGTACTCCGATGCGTCGATATTGCCGCGCATTTTGTCCGCTGCCTTCCATATTTCCCTCTCAAAGCCGATGTCGGCCGTGTTCATCTTCGCCATTGTATAAAATATTTTATGTAAAGGTACAAAAATCAATGAATCCGAGAGAAAAGGAAGAAATTGACTACTCTGTCAAGCACCCATTGAATTTTTGCAATTTATTTTTGAATTTCCGGCAAACGGATTCCTGCTTGAAAAGATGTTGGTATATCCAGCCACTTCGGTCAGTTGTGCTTCATTGTCCGGCAAGTCCTCAGGAACAGCCTTGATGCGCATATATAATCCAACACTTTATATTTTGGTTTTCATCTTTGATTCCCAATTCATTATATACCTTTCTCAACCGAGCATATCCGCTGATCTGCCGAATATCTTCCACAGATATAGGTTCGGACTGATAGCGCGGCTTGTACTTCGCATCGATAACGAATGGAGATTTCCAACTCTGAGGCTTCAAAATAAAATCCAACTCCTGATGTCTGGCCTTAAAATGATAGTGTACCTCCTCTTTTGAAAACTGCTCCCGTAATTTTTTATAGACATACAACTCAAATAGCTTGCTCATGTCGATCCAGAAAGGAGGTGTATCGACGGATTGTCGAGCAACGGAGATATTATACGAATACCGTTTCAATATGAGTTTCGCTAATTTGATCGCTTGTGTATATTCCCGATACAAAGGATTCGTTTTCATTTGCGTGATCTGCATTCCGGTTATACAATCCGAAACGTTATCGAATGCCGGCCGGATATAGTCAATTGTATGTTTCAGTTCAGCCAGTCCGATTTTTTTTGCAGAATACGTTAAAGCGACCTGCGAAAATAAAAATGCCTTTTTCAACAGTCTGTTTTCTTCGCAATCGACACCGTATTCCTGAAACTGACACATCGATCGAATGACATGTCCTCGCAACATATTCTTACGAAGATTGTCGTTGACAAGTATTTTCCCGCGAACCTTTGCATGCAGATTCTCACATTTCGGATAATATGCCTTTTTCAAGCCTTGTCCTACGATTCGTTTCAAGATTTGCAAAAACTGAATGATAAGAAAGAGAGAAAGCGTGTCCTCCTGCGAGAATATGGAAATAGCGGGTTTATTGAATTCAATGCGAACCAATCCATCCAGATGCTCAATATTTTCAGGTTCCTGCAACGCCTCCATCAACATACTTAAATAATTGATCTCCGTCGTTTCATTATTGAGTTTGGGCTTTTACATAAATTGGCAATCGTTTCTCTATAACCCAATTTACACCAATGAAATAGGATGTCGTTATCTGTCCATCCGCGCAATTTATCCGATAATAATACAGATCTTCTTCTCGCGGAACCGCTTGGCTCAATATTCCTCTCGAAGGATATAACTCGTTCAACAATGCAACGGTTGTTTCTTCAAGAGTTGTACATTTGCTTTCCGAAATCTCAATCATAATCGATTCCCTCCTGCAACTCATGAATAATCTGCTTTACCGCATCCGAATCTTTAAAAATCCCATCTTTCAAGTATTCCCATAACATGGGAATAATTTCATAGGTCAGCCTGTAACGTGTCCGATCGATACCCTCTTTATCCCGCATCAAAAAATAGCTGTGTCCGATCCATACATCCGCAGGATCGAACTCCTCGGAAAGATATTTCGAGGGCATAGGGCGCTCCTCGCCATTGGAGCAAGAGGCATAATTGCTAACAAATAAATTGGATACTTTGGCGAACAATTTTTTTCATTGAACCCCTCCTCATCCAACTTATATGGATTCGTCGAAACAAATGCGAATCTGCGGCGAATCGCATAGTCGAGTGTCCCCAAACTGCGGTCCGCCGTATTCATCGTAGCGAGAATATAAATATTCGAGGGAACTCTGAATTTTTTTTCTTTTGAGTAGGGCAACTTTACCGAAAGCTGCGATTCTGCTCCAACTCGTTTGTCCGGTTCGAGTAGTGTGATGAGTTCTCCGAATATCTTGGACACGTTTCCACGATTGATCTCGTCGATGATAAGAATATACGGTTTCCTCATTCTTTGACACTGTAGAATGAGTGATAACGTTATATTTTTCCAACAATCCGACCACGTCTTCTAACGAAATATTGCTGAGGCGATAGACCGTACTGAGCGTCATTGCCGTATGATTATTTAGTTCATAGATATTCTCCCGAATATTCTTTTACGAACCATTTAACAGCCCGCGTTCGCTTATACTCCGACAGCGCATCATTCCACACATAATCACCGATAATTACACCAATGGCATCTACGATCTGATTGGAATAACAAGACATAACAATATCTCCGATTTGCATCTTGTTGATGAAGGCATCCAGTACGATACGTCCGCCATCATCATATTGTGTATCTTCGCTTTATATTTTCCCCATAACCATCCCATCCGATCCGAATACGTCCGTTTGTCAGGCAATCGGTTCTGACAGGGTTGTCGTATGTAGATTTCAAGGATACTTTCCAAATCGTAGGATTACTTCCTATCTCTAATTCCGGATCATGCACAACTGGGACCTGAGCATTCTTACATAACTGTTTAAAAATTCCGTCTGTAACAGTGTAATGTATATGATCATCTACAACTTCGGGTTTCAACCCCTCGACAAAATCCTCATAATCCATCGATTGGTGAAATGTCGTAAAGACAACACGGCCCTCTTCTTCCAATTTTTTGTACTCCTCAACGATTGATTCTCGGTCGAGGCTTTGTAATCTGTTGCATAACCGCACAACCAGTTCCGCGACCTCAGGTCTTTCCAGATCCCGGAGCTCCTTGCAGAATGATGTTCTTTTTTTGAAGCGCCACAATTCCGTAATCGTATTTCTCCAGTCATCATTCTCTGTATCTATACCTCCGCTATCTAACCATGCGTTATACGATAACTCAGGGAAATTCTTTTCTTGGATACTACCGTTTTTCATCCTTGCCAGAATATCCTGAACAATAGCTGTGTATTGCTTATATTCAGGTAATTTTGCTTTAATCGAGACTCCGTATTTTCGAAGGAGATAATTTCGATTCCGACTATCCAGTGCAATAAATGATTCGGGTAAAATCCAATAAAGCCCCATCGTAATATTGACATTTACAATAAACTGTTTTCTTACCGTATTGAAAATAGGTTCGATTTCATAGGGCATAGTCAGGGCTTTTCGAATAAATCCCATAAATTATCGATGTCATTATCGGCTCGATGTTCTCTAAACCCGAAAAAATGAGATTTTCGATTATCCAATACCGGAATACCGGCGAAACTATTGGGGAACATCCGCTTGAATCGAGAAAAAGGACTTGAATTGAGACGCTATCAAAATACGATTTTCATCTGTTATTCCCCGGTTAAAAATACCGAAAACCGTAAACGGATCAATATCATTGAGATGGCTGCCATCCGACTCATGTAAATAAGTTGTAAATGTACCGTCTATTGCTCCATAAATCCATTCTAACAAACTTTTTCGATTCTTTTTATAAGCTAATAACTTTTCAGCGACTTCATGATAAAAAGGAATCCAATTAAATTTAGAATCATTCATACAATTATAGTTTTTACACAATTACTCGTCGAAAAATTAATTATTCTTATTTATCAGATTCACCACCACCTTCGTCATCACGTCTTTCTCCTCGGTGCGGCTTTCGGCGATCATCAGCGTCAGGGCCACCAGCGTGTTGTTGTCCAAAAGGCGCGAACCGTCGGGGCGGTAGAGGATGCGGTTGTTCTCCAAGAACCAGAGGAACAGGAACGCCGCGATGCGTTTGTTGCCGTCGCTGAACGAGTGGTTCTTGACCGTCAGGTAGAGCAGGTTGGCCGCCTTCTCCTCGACGCTCGGGTAGAGGTCGCGGCCGCCGAAGGTCTGGTAAATCGCGCCCATCGTGCTCTTGAACGACTCGTCCTTCTCGCGGGCGAACAGGGCGCTGCCGCCGAACTTGTCGCGCAACACCTGCAACGCCGCCATCGCATTCTCATAGGTCGCGCGGAACGGCTCCTCAGACGTAGTGGCCGACACCTCCAACTGCTGATAATCGTAGCGGTCGAGCGTATCGAGGCCATAAGTATAGTCCGTAATCACGCGCAGCAGCCCGACCTCCTCGGATTTCGCAATCTCCTTCGCAGCCAAGACATTGGAGAGCAGGCGGACGGTCTTTTTCAGCTCCTCCAACTGCTCGGCTTTCGCCTGGTTATTGATGGTATACCCCTTTATAAGGTACTCTTTCAGCACCTTGTTCGCCCAGATGCGGAACTGCGTGGCGTTTTGGAGTTGACACGATAACCCACCGACAGAATCATATCGAGGTTATAATATGGAATCATACGCCGCACTTGCCGTAGCCCCTCATGCTGAACTTGTGCAATTTTTGCACAGGTTGTTTCCCGCTCCAATTCGGACGACTTATAAATGTTGTTGACATGTCTGACAATAACCGTTCTGTCGACTCCGAACAATCGCGCAATCTGCGCCTGCGTCAACCATACGCTGTCGCTCTCCATGCGGACTTCTAGACGAGTCTCGCCGTCGGCCGTCCGGTAAATGATGATCTCCCTCTGTCCATACGAACAAATATAGAAAAATCCGCCTGCATCTCAAAATTTTCCGGCATTTGGATTTCTCGCCCGAAATCGCTATCTTTGTACTGTCATGCAAGGAGATACGGCGGCCGCGCAGGCGAAACGGGCAGGCGGGCGCAAGACCGTGCAAAATGACGGTAGGCGATGCGGGGACAGAAGCCGAAAAGCCGTCGCAATTCGTTGATATACATCGGGCTTACATTCGTGCGGAAGCACCTTTATCCGCACAACCCTCCCCGAAACCGACCCGACGCTTCTTCGGCGATCGACCTTCGACGGCCGGGATCGCTCCTCAGAACGCCAACCGCCAGATCCGCCAGATGCAATACCCCAGATAGACGGGTGTCACGAAGAAGCCTATCAGCATCGAGAGGGCGACCTTGATGAGGAAATACCAGAAAATCGCCTCGACGGAGAACCAGACGAAGACGAACGGGCAAAATCGGTTGATGAACTTCCAGCCGCCGTAGACGCTCATCAGCATATAAGCCCCGAAGAGGCGATCCGGCCCCATGAACTCCGAATTGTACCCGATCGCGAAGAGCAGGCCGCACAGCAGCAACGGCACGATACACCCGCGCAGTTCGCTGCGGCGCCGCACCCCGTTGCATTCGGGACAGATCGGAATCGTAAAACGCGTGGCGCAACTCCGGCACAACCCCTTGCCGCAATCCGCGCATTGGGTGACCGCATCGTGGTCGGGATGATAGTAACAGTTCATAATCGCTCGTTCACGGTTGTATGCTCCGATCGGCACGATCCCCGGAAGACTTCCGTCCGCTTATCGGAAACAATCGTTTTCCGCGGCCGGCGACACCACGCGCCGTATCCCGCTGCTCGAAAACGGATCGTTCAAAATTAACCATTCCACCCCGTTACTCCAAATTTTCACCCCTCTTTTTCAGCCGCAAACCCGCGAACGGCAGCACGATACCCTTTCCGGCGCATCCGTCTGAAAACGCCGCAAAAAAACGCGCGACACGTTGCCGTGTGTCGCGCGCGAATCGTCGTACTTCCAACCGCTACCACTCGGAGGGCCACTCAGGCTCCCAGCCGCCGCTGCCGCCGTCGCCGGCGGCCGTAGCATCGACCTTGAACAATGCGGTGGTCGGGGCGCCCATATAGCCGAACGCGAAGATGTAGTACTGCTCACCGGCGGCGATGGCCGTACCCGAATACTCGGCCGAACCCTTGAACGGCGTGGGTGTCGAGACCAGTCCGGCGTTGTTCTCGCCCATGAAGCAGTTCATCATGATCAGTTCGCCGGCCTGCCCGACCACATCCTTCATGAAGGCCTCGTCGTCGGCAAAGGTTTCGTAGGTGCTCTTCTTGACGATACCCGTATAGTAGTACTCCGTATCGATCGAAGGTTTCACTCCGTACTGGAAATAATAGAGCTTTCCGCCGAAGAAATCGTTGGGATCGGTCTCCGATCCGGGCTTCACGTCCTTGACCTCGAGCGTCATCGACGAGGGAACGACGGCCGTCGTCCGCGTCGTGGCGGTCGCCACCTCGGTCGTACGGACTCCCTCCGCACTTACGCCGAAGACATAGACCGTATAGTCGGTTTCGGGCTTGATGATCGTAACGCCCAGATTGCGGCGCGAATGGAGCGTCTGATTGCCCGTGAAGACACGCGGATCGGTCGACCAGTCGACGGGCGGCGTGAAACCGTTCTGGAAAGCTATTTCGGCGTCGGCCACCTGCGCCGGGGTCATGTTCTTCACTTCGTCGGTCGCCTTGACCGTCGCGAAATAGCGGGTCGTCGCCTTCGAGGGCTTGACTGCGATATTCATCAGGATCGAATTGACGTCGAGCACCGACACTTCGAACTTACAGTCGTCGGTAATGGCCACCGCATCGGTCTTGAAGGGCGTCTTGGTGAGTTTCGTACATGCCGACACGCTGTTGTCGATGCCGAACGCCAGTGCGTAGTACTCCGTATCGGGCAACAGCCCCTCGACCTCCAACGAACCTTCGCCCATGCGCACCGAAGCGACGTCGGGCAGTTTCGACCCGTCGTTGCCGATACCCATGCGGATGCTTCCCAGCGCATTGTCGATCACCTGCTGGTCGTCGCCCTTGAACGAATCTTCGTACTCGGTCTTGCTCGTATAGCCCAGATAGTAATAGGTGAACTTCTCGTCGGGATTGCCTTTGAGCGTCGCAGTCGTCTGTCCTTCGTCCTCGACCGTAAGGTTGAAGTTGATCTCCTTCAAATCGTTGGTCTTGACGAGGCGTCGCACCAGAGGAGTCGTAATCTCGCCCTTCACATCGATACCGTAGGCATAAATGTAGTACTCCATATTGATTTCCAATTCGTCGCGGTTCAGGTTCTGGCCTTCGGGATTCCAGTCGCTGAGCAGGAAATCCAGATACTCTTCCAGCGAAGTGAACCAGCCGTCGGAATCCAGAGCCTCCTCCTCGAGCGCTTTCAGCTCCTTTTCGAGGAATTTCTCAGGCGAACCGATGGCATCGTAATCGCTCTTCTTGACCAGATTGAACAGGAACGTCTGCGCCGGATCGTCCGTTTCGAGTTTGGCCTTGATCGAGGCGACGGTCACCTCGGTCACCTCGATCGAGATCGCACGTTCGTTCTGCGCCACTTCGACGGCCACCGATTCGGCACCCGGATAACTGATCGTCACCGTAGCCGAACGCGTCAACTCTTCTCCGACATTTTCATCGGCCACGAAGGTGATCTGCCCGAACGTTTCGCAATCGAAATCATGTATCCACTCCTTATCGCTTTTCGCCACGGCGAGTTTGCCCTCTACGGCATCGGCCACCTCGTAATTCAGCGTGACGGTCTGGCCCGCAGCCTCCACGTTGATCACACCCAATGCATTGTCCTTGATCGTCAGCACGGGAGTCTTGCCCGGCGTCGGGTCATCGGTCGCGTCGTCGCCGCACCCCGAAAGCAGCAGGGGGGGGTCAGCAGAAGCGCCCAAAGCGCAAAAAAATTTGATTTTTTCATATGAAAGTTTAAAAATTGGTTGTTCGATAATTCGCCTGAACTGTCGGCAAAAGTAACTATTTTCCGCCGATCCGCAAACTCCGGTCCGGCCTCCGGACGGCAAAAGCTCCCGCCGTCCCCGCCGATGCGGGTGCGTCGACAAGCATTTCCCGATCCAACTCCCGACGAAACAACGAATTGGAACGTACCGGAGCCGGCCCGCTTTTTTTCGAAAATTTCCCGAAACGACACGTCCGGTCTCCGACCGCCCACCCGCATTCAAAGCAGGATCACGGCCCGTTCGGGCGGCATGGCGCGCCCTTCGGGGAGCTGCACGCGCAGCACGTGTTCCGTCTCGACCGGCCGGCCGTCCTTGGTCGCGGGCGACCACCGCGGAGCCTCTTCGACGGCCTTGACCACCTTGCGGCGCAGCCGTCCGTCGGTCGATTCGAGCAGATCGGTCAGCACGACGCTTCCCGTCGCACTGCACCTTGAAGCGATAGACCACCCGCGCCACGGGATCGGTCGCATCCCACTTGATGCGGCGGGCGACGTAGCGGTCGAACGAAAGGCTGTCGGCCGTGAAAACAGCCTTGCTGTCGTATTTCAACGTAATGAGAATCACTCCGTTCGACGCATCCGAACCGTAGCGCTCGATGGTCTGTTCGTCGGCCGGAAGCTGTTCCATGCGCTCGATCTCCGCAGGCGGGATCTCCCGAAAGGCATCCCCTTCGTAACGCTCCCCGTTGACGATGTAGACGGGCCGCTGCTCCTGCGCGGACAGCGGCAGCGCGACAGCGGCGGCAACGAGTAGAAACAGGATCGTGCGTATATTCATTTCGAATCGGAATTTTATCCTCTATAACGGCAGCGCCGCGGCGAATATTGCCTATTCAGCGTCGGTGCGTACGTGTGCGGCGTAGTTCTCCCACCGGTCGAGCACGGCGCGGAAATCGGCCGGCAGTTCGCTCTCGAAGTAGACCTCGCGCCCCGTCGAGGTGTACGAATCCCAGACAACGGGCGTGCAGCGCCTGCCGGGGCAGCAGCGCGAAACAGTTCTCGACGAACTGGCGGTATTTCGAGAAGGTCGTCCCTTTGAGGATGCGGGCGCCGCCGTAGCGGGCGTCGTTGAAGAGCGGGAAACCCTTCCACGCCATGTGGACGCGGATCTGATGCGTGCGTCCCGTTTCCAGACGGCACTCCACGAGCGTCACGTAACCGTAACGCCGCACCACGCGCCAGTGAGTCACGGCGTGCTTGCCCTGCTCTCCGTCCGCGAAGACGCACATCTGCAACTTGTCCTTCGGCGAACGGCCGATATTGCCCTCGATCGTCCCCTCGTCGGCGTCGGGATTGCCCCCACACGAGCATAGTAGCGGCGCACGATCGTATGGTCGAAAAACTGCTTGGCCAGACGGGCGTGCGCGCGTTCGTTCTTGGCCACGACCAGCAGCCCCGACGTATCCTTGTCGATGCGGTGCACCAGACCGGCACGCAGATCGCCCTCCCGGAACATCGGCAGCGTGCGCAGATGATAGGTCAGGGCATTGACCAGCGTCCCGTCCCAGTTGCCGTGGCCCGGGTGCACGACCATGCCGGCGGGCTTGTCGACGATCAGCAGATCGTCGTCTTCGTAGGGGATGTCGAGCGGGATGTTCTGCGGCACGATCTCGACCTCGCGCTTGGGGGATAGGGCATCACCACGGTGATGCGGTCCAGCGGCTTGACCTTGTAGCTCGACTTGGCCGGACGTCCGCCCACGAGCACGCTGCCGCTGTCGACCGCCGTCTGGATGCGGTTGCGCGAGCAGTGCTGCATCCTCAGCGTGGAATTTGTCGAGCCGCATCGGCTCCTGCCCCCGGTCGACGTCGACCGCGAAGTGTTCGTAGAGCTCGTCTCCCTCCTCCACCTCGCCGCCGTCGGCCTCGGCCTCGCGCCGCAGCGACTCCTCGTCGTCGGGCGCAGCGCAGCCGTGCGGCTCTCCGCCGCACTCCGCGGGCCGCAGCTCCGCATCGCCGTATCCTTCCTGCGATCGATCCATCGTCTAAAAGAAATTATCCTCCTCGGCGTTCGCCGTCCCGGCGCCGCGCTGCAACTCCTCGGCATGGCGGCGCACCTCGGCCTCGGCCAGCGAATCGGCGAGTTCGGCCCGCCGGCGCTCCCGCTCCTCGCTCAACGCCTGCGCCTGCTTGTCCGAAGCGGCGCTTTCGCGTGCCACCTTCTCCGCGTCGAGCGTCAGGCGCAGCCCCACTTGGAACCCACTACCGTCGCATATCCCTGCACGGGCTGCTGGCCGTAGACACGTGCATCCTTCTGGTTCAGCAGGTCGATCCCCTCGTCGAAGACGACCGCTCCTACGTTGAACCCCTGCTCCCACAGGCGGCTTTTGGCCTCGCGCAGCGACATCGCCGCCGATCACCTTCGGCACGACGACGACCGAATCGCCCTCGGCCACGCCACATAGAGCGTCACCCCCGAACCTACATCTCGATCTGCCGCTTCGTCCCGGCCTCGATCGGACGGCCGTCGACGCGCTGTTCGAGCACGTAGTTGGTCGCCATATCGGGCTGATAAACGAGCCTGTCGATCTCCAATCCGGCGATTTCGAGCATATTCTTGGCCTGCCGGAGCGAACGCCCCGCCACGTAGGGAACCTCGACCTTCTTCTGCGAGAACGAGTTGATCGTCACATAGACCGTGCGGCCGCCCTTGACCTGCGTCCCTTCGTGCGGCAGCTGGTCGAGCACCACCCCTCCGTCGTAGGCCGGAACGAACAGCGAGTCGTTGACGCGCAGTTCGAGGCTGTTGCGCTGCGCCAGCCGCCCCGCGTCGTCGAGTGCGAGACCCGTGAAGTCGGGCACCGTGCGGTGCTGCCCGTGGCGCGTGCCGAGCTGCATGGCGAAGTGCGCCGCCAGCAGCAGTCCGGCAACGACTCCGGCGATCAGCACCAGATGATAGAGATAGGGATAGCTTTTGAGCCGTTTCCAATAGTTCGTCATGGCAGTATCA
>VOFI01001101.1_pt1 | contig 14000 bp, 19 predicted proteins | sample 5384131 | NCBI WGS metagenome assembly VOFI01 (sample SAMN12384728, study PRJNA508395) | human gut metagenome | isolation source: healthy gut H | host: Homo sapiens
TTTTGTCGAGCTTGGATTCTTCCAGCTGGTAAATACTTTTTTATATTTTATATCCGTGATGTGGGGGCTTTATTGCATCGGACACCGGCCCGCTCTACCTCATCCCTTTGACAATCTGTAACAGAAAAGTCAGAACACTCACCGTGAGAGGTTCGTGTCTGTCTTTTCCTAACAGATTCTGCAAAGTGTATTCGGAACGCTCCTGCCTTATATGTGTCCTCAACAATAAAGTCCCCCACATCACTACGCTATCTAAAGAAGAAGTTTTTATCCCAAACAAAACGAATCCAGAAGACAAATACAGAATTAACAGTCGGGAGACGGTGAATCTTTGTCGATGAAGATTTCTTGATCTTTTGACTTTAGTTTCTGTATTTTCAGTGAATTTTGTATTTGTAGGAGAAAGTTTAATTTTGAACTACGCAAGCAAGAACGGGTCTACTGTTGCCGGGGGACACATGTAAGGCAGGAGCGTTCCGAATACACTTGTTCAGTATGTTAATAAGAGCCAGAACAGGCACCACACACGGTAACTGTTCTGGCTCTTATTAACATACTTTCAAAGGGATGAGGTAGAGCGGGCCGGTGCCCATGGTAATAGTAGACCCGTTCTTGCGACCATTCTGTCAAAAACTTAGCCCATTGTATAAATTCCCTCGATAAATTACAGTCTCTTCGCTATTGCTTTAATAAACTCCTCACTATTGAGTACTGTCGGATTCTCGATTGTTGTGATCAAAGCGAGGTCTTTTGTCATCTCTCCTGCTTCGATTGTGTCGATTGTTGCTTTCTCAAGTTTATCTGCAAAGTCCATCAGATCTTTATTTCCATCCAGCTCGCCGCGTTTTCTGAGAGCTCCTGTCCATGCGAAGATTGTTGCAACGGAGTTTGTGGATGTCTCTTCACCTTTCAGGTACTTATAATAGTGACGCTGTACAGTTCCATGAGCAGCTTCATATTCATAATATCCATCTGGAGATACAAGTACAGAAGTCATCATGGCAAGAGATCCAAAAGCGGAGGATACCATATCACTCATTACATCTCCATCATAGTTCTTACATGCCCAGATATATCCACCTTCTGATTTCATAACACGGGCAACAGCATCATCGATCAATGTGTGTAGAAATACTCAATTCCCGCTTCTTTGAACTGATCAGCATATTCTGCATCAAAGATTTCTGGAAGATATCCTTAAATGTATGGTCGTACTTCTTAGAAATTGTATCCTTTGTTGCAAACCACAGATCCTGTTTTGTATCCAAAGCGTAGGAGAAGCAGCTTCTTGCAAAACTTTCAATAGACTTATTGATATTATGCATTCCCTGTACGATTCCAGGTCCATCAAATTCATGAACCAGTTCTTTTGTCTGACTTCCATCTTCTGCTGTGTATACAAGTTCAACCTTTCCCTGCTCCCGGAATCTTCATCTCAGATCCTTTGTAAACATCACCATAAGCATGACGTGCGATTGTGATCGGTTTCTTCCAGTTTTTCACACACGGTTCAATTCCTTTTACAACGATCGGAGCACGGAACACTGTTCCATCAAGGATCGCACGGATGGTCCCGTTCGGGCTCTTCCACATCTCCTTCAAGTTATATTCTTTGACACGTGCAGCATTTGGGGTGATCGTTGCACATTTTACGGCAACACCGTATTTCTTTGTTGCGAGTGCGGAATCAACTGTTACCCTGGTCATCTGTCTCGTTTCTGTGTTCCAGGCCGAGATCATAATATTCTGTCTTGAGATCAATATATGGCTCCAGAAGATTATCTTTAATCATCTTCCAGAGGATTCTTGTCATCTCATCCCCGTCCATCTCGACCAGCGGTGTTGTCATTTTAATTTTTTTCCATCTTTTGCTTCCTCCTGATTATGTTTTTTTCTTCTATTTTCTTTAGATTCTGCATGACATGAACAATATGTTCCTTTGCAAGCTGTTCTGCCAGATCCGGGTTTCTGTCCCTGATTGCCTGAAGAATCGCTTTTATGCTCCTCAATTGACTTCTCAGCTCTTGCCTTCACATTGATCGAGGACTTTCTTGCCATTTGAACATATCGGTGAAAATCTGTAAGAACATGACACAGCATCCTGCTTCCGGAAGCCTCATATAATATCGTATGAAACCTTCCGTCTAATCCTGTCACTTGTTCTTTATTGTATCCATTTTTCTTTCTTCATCTGAAATTCTGAAAGTAAAATAGTCTCTTCTAATTCTTCTAACTGGTCTTCTGTAATATGTTCCGCTGCCCATCTGGCGCACATTCCTTCCAGATACTTACGCATCTGATAGATATCCCAGATATCCTTCTGGCTGATTCCGGTAACATAAGCACCCTTATTCGGTACAATCGTCACAAGACCTTCTAATTCAAGCTGTCTTAACGCTTCCCTTACTGGAGTTCTGCTGACCCCGAGTTCTTTCCCGATGGTAGTCTCTCTGAGTTCATCCTGTTGTTTGTATCTGCCTTTGAGGATATCTTCACGGAGTCTCTTAAAAACACGTCCTCCCAGAGAACGGTCCTGATATTCTTCCATGATTTCCTCCTATTCTCTTTTTTGTATGATTGTATACGATTATACAAATATTGTCAAGATGATTTCATGCCGATATCATTACACAAAAATGTATCCATTTTTTGTGTAATACTCTCTATACTATCTGTTCATTTTTATATGCTTTGTGCCATATCTTATTTATCAACTTATTGTATACAAAAGGTTGTCTCTCACATAGAAAAACCACCCTGTTCTTTTTCGTTATAAATTAGCTTTCAAAATCAGCTTAGCCAAATTAAACTTCATTTACTTTTTATTTGATCACACGCACACCAAGTACATCTGTGATTGATTCCAGTTTACTTACAACTTCATCAGAAACGCTTCCGTCCACATCAATTACTGTATATGCATATTCCTTCTTGCTCTTATTTGTCATAAGTGCGATATTCTGATTCTCCTGCGCAAGAAGTGTTGTAAACTGACCGATCATATTCGGCACATTACGGTGAAGAATTGTAATTCTGTCTCCGTCAGCTTTTTTGTTCCCACGTTGCAATCCGGATAATTAACGGAATGTGTAATATTTCCGTTCTCAAGGAAATCACGGATCTCAGCAACAGCCATCTGTGCACAGTTGTCTTCTGACTCTTCTGTAGATGCTCCAAGATGTGGAATTACAATTGCGCCTTTTACACCTACAATTTCCTTTGTTGGGAAATCTGTTACATAACGGTGTACTTTACCTGCTACAAGTGCATCAACGATATCTTCCTGATTTACAAGAACATCTCTGGCGAAGTTCAGAATTACAACGCCCTCTTTCATCAGACTGATTGCATTCTTGTCAATCATTCCCTTTGTACTGTCAAGTGCAGGTACATGGATTGTGATATAATCGCACTCTTTATAGATTTCATCTACTGTTGTTGCGTGATGGATACTTCTGGAAAGTCTCCATGCAGAATCTACGGAAACATATGGATCATATCCATAAACTTCCATTCCAAGATGTGTTGCTACATTCGCAACAAGAACTCCGATTGCTCCAAGTCCGATCACACCAAGTTTCTTTCCGGAAAGTTCTGTTCCTGCAAATGCTTTTTTCTTCTTCTCAGCAATCTTTGCGATATCTCCATCTTCCTCGAATTCCTGTACCCACTGAATTCCACCAACGACATCTCTGGCTGCGAGAAGCATTCCTGCAATCACAAGTTCTTTTTACACCATTCGCATTCGCTCCGGTGTATTGAATACAACAATTCCTTCCTCTGCACATTTATCAAGCGGAATATTATTCACTCCGGCTCCCGCACGAGCGATTGCTTTCAGGTTCTTTCCGAATTCCATCTCATGCATTTTTGCACTGCGGACAAGAATCACGTCAGCTTCATCCGCATTTTCTGTCTTTACATAATTTTCATCCAACTTATTCATGCCAACGGCAGAAATTGGATTGAGGCAATGATATTTAAACATCTTACAGATTCTCCTCTTCAAATTTCTTCATAAAGTCTACAAGTGCAACAACACCCTCATATGGCATTGCGTTGTAAATGCTGGCACGCATACCGCCTACAGTTCTATGTCCTTTCAGGTTCTCAAATCCAGCTTCTTTTGCTTCCTTAACGAATTTTGCATCCAGATCTGCATCGCCTGTTACGAACGGTACATTCATGAGGGATCTGTCTTCCGGTACTACAGTTCCTTTGAAAAGCTTGCTCTGATCAAGGAAATCATAAAGAACTTTTTGCTTTCTTTTTCGTTGCGTTCTTTCATTGCTTCAAGTCCGCCCATTTTCTTCAGCCATTTGAAGACCTTACCACAGATATAGATTCCGTATGCCGGTGGTGTATTATAAAGAGATTTTGCATCTGCATGTGTCTTATATGTAAGCATTGTAGGTGTTCCCGGGAGAACATCCTCTGTGATCAGATCTTCACGGATGATTGCGATCACTACACCGGCAGGTCCGATATTTTTCTGAACTCCACCGTAAATCATTGCATATTTTGTTACATCTACAGGTTCGGAAAGAAAACAGGAGGAGACATCTGCCACAAGATCTTTTCCTTTTGTGTTTGGCAGTGTTTTAAATTTTGTTCCGTAAATAGTATTGTTTTCACAGATATATACGTAGTCTGCATCTTCTGAAATCGGAAGATCGGAGCAGTCCGGAATGTATGAAAATGTCTTATCCGCTGAGGATGCAACAACATTTACCTTTCCATATTTTTCTGCTTCCTTAGCTGCTTTCTTAGCCCACTGTCCTGTGACAATGTAATCAGCAACCTTATTCTTCATCAGGTTCATAGGGATCATAGCAAACTGCTGTGACGCTCCACCCTGAAGAAACAGTACTTTATAGTTATCCGGAATATTCATCAGATCTCTGAGATCCTGCTCAGCTTCTGTGATAATTTCCTCGAAAGCTTTGGAACGATGACTCATCTCCATAACAGACATTCCTGTTCCCTTGTAGTCCAGCATCTCTGCTGCCGCTTCCTTCAGTACTTCTTCTGGCAGAACCGCCGGTCCCGCTGAAAAATTATACACTCTACTCATTTTTAATTACCTCCTGTTATTGTGTATCTATAGAAACTCCGTTTTCACAGATTTTCTCACATAAAAATAAAATATTCCTTTATTTATCAGCCATACAACTATGTGGCTGAAACTTATTATTTTAGTTTTCTTTTGCTTTCAGATCCTGCTCATCAAATGCTTCGCTGATCGGTGCTCCCGGCGCAACCATAGGCCATACCTTATCATCACAGTCGATCTGACAATCGATGACAACCGGTTTTCCACATGTCAATGCTTTCGCAAAGCACTCTTTAAACTCCTCCTGTGTTGTAGCTCGAAGTCCTACTGCTCCCATCGCTTCTGCAAGCTTCACATAGTCAACTGCATCACGGAGAACTGTCGCAGAATATCTTTCATCATAGAAAAGATCCTGCCATTGACGAACCATACCGAGTACATGGTTATTAACTACAACCTGGATAATCGGAACATCATGTCTTACAGCTGTTGCGATCTCATTCATATTCATACGGAAACATCCGTCCCCGGCAATATTTACAACAATTTTATCCGGACATCCTGTCTTCGCACCGATTGCTGCTCCAAGACCATAGCCCATCGTTCCAAGGCCACCGGACGTTAAAAGTGTTCTTGGTTTTGTATATTTATAATACTGAGCTGCCCACATCTGATGCTGTCCGACTTCTGTTGTGATAATTGCTTCTCCATTTGTCTGACGATAAATTTCTTCTACTGCAAATGGACCTGTAAGTACATCCTTATGATATGTTAATGGATATTTCGCCTTGTAATCTTTAATCTTATTCATCCATTCCGGATGAGACTGCTGTGGAAGATGCTCATTTATTTTCTTCAGGACTGCTTTAATATCACCTACTAACCCAAGATCGATCATGACATTCTTATCCATCTCTGCCGGATCAATGTCAATCTGAAGAATCTTCGCATCTTTTGCAAATGTTGCAGTATTTCCGGTTACACGGTCACTGAATCTTGCTCCTGTTACGATCAGAAGATCGCATTCACTTACTCCAAAGTTCGACGCCTTTGTTCCATGGATTCCGAGCATTCCGGTATATCTCTCATCAGTTCCCGGGAAAGCTCCTTTTTCCCCATCAGAGAATCTGTTACCGGTGCATCTACCTTCTGTGCAAATTCATAAAGCTCTTTGCTTGCCTCAGAAAGAACAGCTCCACCACCTACGAAAATATATGGTCTCTGCGCTTCTTTGATCATCTCAACAGCTTTCTTGAGATCCTCTTCTTCTGAATGGATTACCTCTCGGTTATATACACCTGGATATTCCTTCTCATACTCTGTAACTTTCGCAGTAACATCCTTCGGAATATCGATCAGCACCGGCCCCGGTCTTCCAGTCTTAGCAATACGAAAAGCTTTTCTGATTGTTTCTGCAAGTTTTGTTACATCTTTAACGATATAACTGTATTTTGTAATTGGCATTGTTACTCCAGCAATGTCGATCTCCTGAAAACTGTCTTTTCCAAGTAATGGGACACCGACATTACATGTAATTGCAACAATCGGTATAGAATCCATATATGCTGTTGCGATTCCTGTTACAAGATTTGTTGCGCCCGGTCCGCTTGTTGCAAGGCAGACCCCCCACTTTTCCTGTAGCTCTCGCATATCCGTCAGCCGCATGTGCTGCCCCCCTGCTCATGAGAAGTCAGGATGTGACGGATCTCATCACGGTGTTTATAAAGTTCATCATATACATTTAAAATTGCTCCACCCGGATAGCCAAATACAGTGTCAACGCCTTGTTCTTTCAGACATTCGATGACGATTTCTGCTCCATTTAACTGCATGACGTACTCTCCTCCTGGTTCTTTATTTTATTTTGCCTTCGGTACTTCGAGAATTGCTCCGCGGTTACCTGATGTTACCATAGAAGCATATCTTGCGAGGTATCCTGTCTTAACCTTAGGTTCTCTTGGCTGCCATTTTGCTTTTCTTGCTGCCAGTTCTTCATCCGATACATCCAGCTCTAATTTCAGTTCCGGAATATTGATCTTAATAAGATCTCCCTCTTCTACCAGTGCGATCGGTCCGCCAACTGCTGCCTCCGGTGATACGTGTCCGATAGAAGCACCTCTGGATGCTCCGCTGAATCTTCCATCTGTGATAAGAGCTACTGTAGACCCAAGTCCGTATCCTGCAATCGCAGATGTAGGATTGAGCATCTCTCTCATTCCAGGGCCGCCTTTTGGTCCCTCGTAACGGATTACAATAACATCTCCAGGATTGATCTTTCCTGTCTTGATTGCTTCTGTCGCTTCTTCATCACTTTCGAAGATTCTTGCCGGTCCTTCATGTACAAGCATCTCATCACATACTGCAGAACGTTTTACAACACTTCCGTCCGGTGCAAGATTTCCTTTCAATACAGCAAGTCCGCCTGTCTGAGTATATGGGTTGTCGATTGGACGGATAACTTCCGGATTCTTATTCTCACATCCGGCAATATTCTCTCCTACTGTCTTTCCTGTTACAGTCATGCAGTCTGTGTGAAGACGTCCCTTCTTATTCAGCTCATTCATAACTGCATAAACTCCGCCTGCTTCGTTCAGATCTTCCATATAAGTAGGACCTGCCGGTGCAAGATGACAAAGGTTTGGTGTCTTCTCGCTGATCGCATTTGCAAAATCAATCTCGAAATCCATACCAATCTCATGTGCGATTGCAGGGAGGTGAAGCATTGTATTTGTAGAGCATCCAAGTGCCATATCTACTGTAAGTGCATTGAGGATTGCATCTTCTGTCATAATATCTCTTGGGCGGATATTCTTTCTCACAAGCTCCATCACCTGCATACCTGCATGCTTTGCAAGCTGGATTCTTGCAGAATAAACAGCTGGGATTGTTCCATTTCCTTTCAGCCCCATACCAAGAGCCTCTGTCAGACAGTTCATACTGTTTGCCGTATACATACCGGAACAGGATCCGCAAGTCGGACATGCTTTATTCTCAAATTCGCAAATGTCTTCGTCATTCATCTTTCCGGCTGCATAAGAACCTACTGCTTCAAACATACTGGAAAGACTTGTTTTACTTCCCTTTACATGTCCTGCAAGCATCGGTCCGCCGCTTACAAATACTGTCGGTACATTCACACGGGCAGCTGCCATCAGAAGTCCCGGTACATTCTTGTCACAGTTTGGAATCATTACAAGTCCGTCAAACTGATGTGCCATAGCAAGAGCTTCTGTAGAATCTGCGATCAGATCTCTTGTTACGAGAGAATATTTCATACCGATATGTCCCATAGCAATACCATCACAGACAGCAATTGCAGGAACCATGATTGGTGTTCCTCCGGCCATTGCCACGCCAAGTTTAACTGCTTCTGTGATCTTATCCAGATTCATGTGTCCGGGTACGATCTCATTATAAGAACTTACAACACCGATCAGTGGACGATCTAATTCCTCTTCTGTAAGTCCCAGTGCATTAAACAGAGAACGATGTGGTGCCTGCTGAATTCCTTTTTTAACTGTATCACTTCTCATTTTAAAATCCTCTCTTTCTGTAACAACTGCTAATTACTTAATATATCCGCAGATCTTATCTCCCATCTGGGCTGTTCCGATCTGTTCTTTTCCTTCAGACATAATGTCGATTGTACGGTATCCGTCTTTTAATACTGCTGCAACAGCATTTTCAATCGCATCTGCCTCTTTATCAAGATCAAATGAAAATCTCAGCATCATTGCTGCTGAAAGAATTGTTGCGATCGGGTTTGCGATTCCCTTTCCGGCGATATCCGGTGCTGAACCGCCACTTGGTTCATACAGACCGAATTTTGTATCGTTCAGACTTGCACTTGCAAGCATTCCGATAGAACCTGTTACCATACTTGCTTCATCAGACAAAATATCACCGAACATATTCTCTGTCAGGATAACGTCAAACTGTGCCGGATCATGCACCAGCTGCATTGCACAGTTATCAACCAGCATATGCTCCAGTGTGACTTCCGGATAGTCCTTTGCAACTTCTTCTACAACTTTTCTCCAGAGTCTGGAAGAATCCAGAACGTTTGCTTTGTCTACACTTGTGACCTTCTTGTTTCTCTTCATTGCAATATCAAAACCACGTTTTGCAATTCTGCGGATTTCATTTTCATTATAAGTAAGTTCGTCTTTTGCGGTAAGGACACCATCAATCTCTTCTGTGCTTCGTTTTTCCGAAATAAAGACCGCCTGTCAATTCACGCATGATCATTAGATCAAATCCTCTGTCCGCGATCTCTTTCTTCAATGGACACGCACCTTTCAGTTCATCGTAGAGAACTGCCGGCCTTAAGTTTGCAAAAAGATTAAGTCCCTTTCTAAGCTGTAACAGACCCGCTTCCGGACGTTTTGATGGTTCGAGCTGATACCATGGAGAAGTCTTCGCATCACCACCAATGGAACCCATAAGAACTGCATCACTGTCCTTTGCCAGCTGAAGAGTCTCTTCTGTAAGCGGCACCCCGTTCACATCAATTGATGCTCCTCCCATCAGAAGCTGCGTGTAGGAAATAGAATGACCATAAACTTTTCGCTGTCTGATCCAGCACCTTCATTGCCTCATCTACGATCTCAGGACCGATTCCATCTCCTTTGATTACTCCAATTTTCATTTCCATATCTAACTCATCCTTCCAAAATGTAAAAATCTTTTTTTATCATACCGCATTTTTTCACTGTTTCAAGTATTTCGAGTGAAAAAAAATAGAGGGCGCTCTGTATTTTTTTTATCAAAAATTGTACTTTTTCAGGCACATTCTGTCTAAACCTATGAGAAACACGCTCTGCGAGTTTCTCAAGTTATCACGGCAGTCGCCAAGGTCTCGTGCAAACACGGACTTTGGCTCGTTGCTCGCGTAAAATAAAAAGACCAGAAAGAGTCACACTCCTTCCGGTCTCATTTTTCCTCTTATTCAGCACCTGGCTTCTCAATCTGAGCGATCGCAGCCTTCTGCATAGGAATACGGCAATTCTTATTATTACCGAACTCAACAATCACGTCATCATCAGTAATATCGATGATAACACCATAAAATCCACTTGTAGTAAGCGCTGTATCTCCAATCTCCATATCAGCGAGCATTGCCTGGATTCTCTTCTGCTCCTTTTTCTGAGGACGCATCAGAAGAAACCACATACCACCGAGGATAACAGCATAAACAACAATAATACCTACTGTTCCCATTGAAATTTCCTCCTGACTATTTCTTAAACCTATCTGTCCAGTACTTTTTAAGTACTAATAGACAATAAATCTACTATACACAAAAAACAGCTTCTAATTCAAGTGTTTTTCTAATATTCCATGTATATTTAAGTTTATTTTTATACATTTTCTATAAAAGTTAGAGCAGAAACACTATTTCTGTTCCATGCCTTCCAATTTTCTCTTCTTGTATGCCTGGAATTCCCCTGCATCAATCGCATCACGGATTTCTTCCATCATTGTGTTATAGAAATACAGATTATGAAGTACACACAGACGCATTCCGAGCATCTCTTTTTGCTTTCAACAGATGTCTGATGTACGCTCTGCTGTAGCTTCTACATGCCGGACAGTTACATCCTTCCTCGATCGGACGGTCATCCAGTTCATACTTCGCATTAAAAAGATTCAGCTTGCCATGATTCGTATAAACATGACCATGCCGTCCGTTTCTTGACGGATATACACAGTCAAAGAAATCCACTCCTCGATCTACTGCCTCCAGAATATTAGCCGGTGTACCAACACCCATCAGATAAGTCGGCTTGTTTTCCGGAAGATGCGGAACCACTGCATCAAGAATACGGTACATCTCTTCGTGACTCTCTCTCCTACTGCAAGTCCACCTACTGCATAACCATCCAGATTCAGTTCTGCGATCTGCTGTGCATGTGCAATTCGGATATCCGCAAAAATACCACCCTGATTAATACCAAAGAACATCTGGTGCTGATTGATCGTATCCGGCAGAGAATTCAGTCTTGCCATCTCATCCTTACAGCGCTTCAGCCAGCGCGTCGTACGCTCTACAGAATTCGTCATATACTTTCTGTCTGCCACACTGGACGGACACTCATCAAATGCCATCGCAATCGTAGACGCCAGATTAGACTGGATCTGCATACTTTCTTCCGGTCCCATAAAAATATGATGTCCATCAATATGTGAATTAAAATGAACTCCTTCTTCCTTGATCTTTCTCAACTTTGCAAGGGAAAACACCTGAAATCCGCCAGAATCGGTAAGGATTGGTTTATCCCATCCCATAAATTTATGAAGTCCTCCGAGTTTCTTCACAACTTCATCTCCCGGACGAACATGAAGATGATATGTATTAGACAACTCCACCTGCGTCTTAATCCCTCTCAGATCATCTGTAGATACTGCTCCTTTGATTGCTGCTACTGTTCCAACATTCATAAAAACCGGAGTTTCAATTACTCCGTGAACTGTTGTAAAAAGCGTCCTCTTTTCGCACGCCCGTCCTTCTTTAAAAGTTCATACATAAGCTTTTTTTCCTCTTCTTTTTTTTTGGTTTTCAGACTATCAAAGCCTGCCAATAGTTATGGCAGGCTATATTTATCTTTGCATTTCCTTTAATTATGTATTATAACAGGTGTTCCCGTACTAAGCATTCCGTAAAGACTTGCCGCCCTGGTCTAATGGCATATTGATACATCCATGAGAACCATTCGTCTGATAACGGCTTCCTCCAAAGCTTGGATTCCATGTCGCATCGTGGAATCCGATTCCTGTCCAGTCACACGCATCCAGTAATCTACATCTGTACGATAACTTGGCTGTCCTGTAGAAGGATTAATTTCTCCGACCAGTGTCTTATCCCTCTTCATCTCAAGAATCGAATAAACTCCTGTCGGTGTCTCTCGCTCCGGTGTAGGAAGTCCTGTAACAACGTCTGTCTCTAATTGTACAGCTCCGTTAACCACATACCACATGTGCTGAGCCGGGATATCTACTTCCAGATAAGTGGTTCCCCAATCCTGTGCGTCATGTGTAGCTGCCGTCTGTGCATAAGCCGGTTCTTTCTCAGCAACCTCACCTTTCTTAATGCTGTCAACAAGCGCAGTCAGTTCTGCTGCCTCGTCAACTGACCAGCCGTAAGTACCTCCTGAGACATCTACTGTTTTTCCTCCCGGAGTTGTAATACTTCTTGTCGTTCCAACCGTATCATAAGTCTTTCCGAATTCACGAAGCCACTCTTTCACCTTTGACTCATCAAGCGTTGCATTCATATCCTCATCATATGTTACCCAGCCTGAGATCAGATCCTTGTTCACAACCACATCCTGGTTTGTCATCTTATAAGTGATGCTGGCTTTCAGATAATTGTTCATCGCATCACAGGCTTTCTGAACTTCCGGAGACTCTGAAGTGTACTTCGGCATAGCATAGCACTTCTCATCCATCATATTTAATTCACTCTTGAAGTTTGTGATCGCATCCTTCACTTTTGCCTTAAATGTATCCACATCTACTTTCGTACCATAAACTTCAGGTTCAACAACAAAACTGTTCCCATCATACTTTGGATAAGCAGACTGTGGATCTGTCTGCTCCTGATTCAGAGCCTGTACGGATTCAATCTTTGACTCCAACGCCGCTTCGTCATATCCAACCTCAATTGTGACCTCAGCTGAACTTTTTAAGAAAAATGCCTGTGGCCACAAAAATGCATTCTGTTTCTTCAGTGCATCCTCTATATCTGAATTTTCCTTATATACAAGTGAAATATCCGATCCTTCGATTGCATCTGTCATATTATTCTGTTCTACAATTGTCAGTTTATAATCTGCCACCTGATTTTTAATATAATTCTCTACCGCCGCCGCATTCTTACCGGAAAAGTTCTTTCCGTTAATCTGCGTATTAATATAGAAATGACTCATAAAGACTGATATTGCAAGATAAACAATAACAAGGCCAGCAATAATACCACCGATAATCATCCAGATCTTCTTGTCAATTGTCTTCTGCTTTTTCTTTCTTCTTACTTTGCGTCTTCTAACTACTTTCTTTTCAGACATTCTAATTCTCACCCTCGTCTTTTGATTAATCCATCTTTTTGATTCAGACTTCATTATATTACGCTTTTTCCAAAATGTACACCCCAAACTATCATGAAATACACACAAATTAAACTGATGTTAAATTGTTAATTCGAACGAAATCTTTTAGAAATACTTTTGTAATTTATTTTTGAAATTCTGTTGAATTCTACAACATTTTAACTTGCGTACACCTCTTTCTTCCTATATAATTGCACTGTACCCTCAGTTATGAAACACAACAATATGTTTCGTATCTGGGGGTATGATACGGAAAAGAATGATATATGATATACAAAAGAGCATTTTATACGCACTTTTTATATACCTTATATTATGAGCGGTTCAACATTTGGTACTTTATTTCGAGTCACTACCGGGGCGAGTCCCACGGTCCCGGAGTTGGTGTAGTTATAGATGGATGCCCTGCCGGCATCCCTTTATCTGAACAGGATATTCAACAATTTTTAGATCGCTGCAAACCGGGACAGAGTAAATATACAACGAAGCGGAATGAATCTGACTCTGTCGAGATTCTGTCCGAGTCTTTGAAGGAACTACAACCGGAACTCCTATTTCTCTTCTCGTGCGGAATCAGGATCAGCGTTCCAGAGATTATGGGAATATTGCGACATCTTATCGTCCGGGACACGCAGATTACTGCTTTGATCAGAAATATGGTTTCCGTGATTACCGTGGCGGTGGACGTTCTTCCGGCCGTGAGACGATCGGCCGTGTTGCTGCCGGTGCAATTGCTTCAAAATTACTTGGCGAATTAGGGATTATGCTGACAACTTATGCAAAATCCATCGGTCCTGTCACTGTAGATGGCATTGGATTTAAAACTTCGCCAGGATATG
>VOFI01001181.1_pt1 | contig 14000 bp, 25 predicted proteins | sample 5384131 | NCBI WGS metagenome assembly VOFI01 (sample SAMN12384728, study PRJNA508395) | human gut metagenome | isolation source: healthy gut H | host: Homo sapiens
CCTGAACGAGATCCGCATGGAACTGAAAAATCAGGGCTACCTGAAGTACTACAAGCAGCGGGACAAAAAGCAGAAGCCTGCGGACTTCCTGCGCTATACCTCCAGCGACGGCTTTGAGATCCTGATAGGCCGCAACAACGCCCAGAACGACAAGCTCACCCTGCACACCGCCCGGGGCAAGGACCTGTGGTTCCATGTACAGAAAGCCCCCGGGCTGGAGGAGCAGCTGAAGAAGAAATGATCTGAACTGCGCGCCGCGCTGCTCTGCGCATCTTCAGCGGAAGAAAACTTTATAATTTCGGACTGCCGGAGCGTCTGCGGACGCTCCGGCAGTCCATTTTCACGGGAGGGAGTTCTCCTATATAATAGGTATAACCCCTGCCTTTCCCGCCCATACTGACAGAGAAAAAAAAAAGAAAAATCATAATTTTCTGCAAAAAACACTTGCCAAATAGACGAAGATGTGATAAAATATCTCTCGGCTGCAAAAGGCTTGTGCGATACAAGTCGTGCAGGCCAGCGATATGCGTTGATGATAATGTCATAAGACAAGAAAGTGAGAAAGAACATGGCTATCAAAAAGTATAAACCGACTACGCCGGGCCGCCGCGGCATGACCGTGACCGACTATTCGGTTCTTTCCAAGGTCGAGCCCGAGAGAAGCCTGCTCGAGCCGATGAAAAAATCCGCCGGCCGCAACAACCTGGGCCGCATCACCGTCCGCCATCACGGCGGCGGCAACCGCACGAAGTACCGCGTCATTGACTTTAAGCGCGACAAGGTGGATATGCCCGCCGTTGTCAAGACGCTGGAGTACGACCCCAACCGTTCCGCGCACATTGCGCTGGTGCAGTATGAGGACGGCGAAAAGCGCTACATCATTGCTCCGGAAGGCCTGAAGGTGGGCGACACCGTGATGAGCGGCGCAGGCGCCGACATCAAGCCGGGCAACTGCCTGCCGTTCGCCAATATCCCCGTCGGCACCATTATCCACAACATCGAGCTGTACCCCGGCAAGGGCGCGCAGCTGGTGCGCAGCGCCGGCAACATGGCGCAGCTGATGGCGAAAGAGGGCAAATACGCTCTGGTGCGCCTGCCGTCCGGCGAAATGCGCAACGTTCCCGTGAACTGCATCGCCACGATCGGCCAGGTCGGCAACGTCGACCATGAGAACGTGAACATCGGCAAGGCCGGCCGCAAGCGCCATATGGGCTGGCGTCCGACCGTCCGCGGTTCCGTCATGAACCCCTGCGACCACCCGCACGGCGGCGGCGAGGGCAAGAGCCCGGTGGGCCGTCCCGGCCCTGTCACCCCGTGGGGCAAGCCCGCTATGGGTTACAAGACACGCAAACATCACGCGCGTTCCGATAAGTTCATCGTGAAACGCGCCACGAAGTAAGGAGGAGAGCTGTCATGGGTAGAAGTGTTAAAAAAGGACCTTTTGTACAGCCGGTGCTGCTGAAACGCGTGAAAGCGATGAACGAAGCGGGCGAGAAGCGCGTGCTCAAAACCTGGAGCCGCTCCTCTACCATTTTCCCGGATTTTGTCGGCCACACGTTCGCTGTGCATGACGGCCGCAAGCATGTTCCCGTATACGTTACCGAGGACATGGTTGGCCACAAGCTGGGCGAGTTCGCCCCCACCCGCACCTTTAAGGGCCACGCGGGCGGCAAGACCACCGGTCGATAAAGAAGGATAGGAGAGGATTACAATGGAAGCAAGGGCACATCTTAGATACGCCCGCATCGCGCCCCGCAAGGTTTCCGTCGTGCTGGACCTCATCCGCGGCGAGGACCTTGACAAAGCGCTGGCGATTCTGCAGTACACCCCGAAGGCCGCCTCTGAGCTCCTTTACAAACTGGTGAAATCTGCCGCCGCCAATGCGGAAAACAACCACAATATGGATAAGAACAACCTGTACGTCGCCGAGTGCTTCGTCACCCCGGGCCCCACGCTGAAGCGCGTGATGCCCCGCGCGCAGGGCCGTGCGTTCCGTATCTTGAAGAGAACGAGCCATATCACGGTCGTGCTCAAAGAGAAAGAGTAAGGAGGTAAAACAGTATGGGTCAGAAAGTCAATCCCCACGGACTTCGCGTGGGCGTCATCAAAGATTGGGACAGCCGCTGGTTTACGTCCAAGCGCGAATTCGGCGACACCCTGGTTGAAGATTACAAGATCCGCAAGGTGCTGAAAAAGCAGCTTTACAATGCCGGCGTGCCCAAGATCGAGATCGAGCGCACGATCGACAACGCCACCAGCAAGCCCCGCATCCGCGTTACCATCCATTGCGCGAAGCCGGGCATGGTCATCGGCCGTCAGGGCGCTGAGAAGGAGAAGATCCAGGCTCAGCTCTCCAAGATGACCGGCAAGGACGTGCTGGTGAACATCGTGGAAGTAAACAACATGTCAACCAACGCGCAGCTTGTGGCCGAGGACATTGCGTCCCAGCTTGAGCGCCGCATCGCTTTCCGCCGCGCCACGAAGATGGCCATGCGCAATGCGATGAGCCCCCGCCGCGGCTCCGGCGCGGTTGCCGCGAAGGGCATCAAGATCCAGATCGGCGGCCGTCTGAACGGCGCCGACATCGCCCGCAGCGAGAGCTATCACGAGGGCACCATTCCCCTGCAGACGCTGCGCGCGGACATCGATTACGGCTTTGCCGAGGCGGACACCACCTACGGCAAGATCGGCATCAAGGTTTGGATCTATAAGGGCGAAGTGCTGAAAGGCGCGAAGCCCAGAGCACGGAAAGAAGGAGGCAACAAATAATGTTACTGCCGAAACGCGTTAAATACCGCCGCGTGCACCGTGGCCGTATGACCGGCAAGGCCATGCGCGGTAATACAGTTTCTCAGGGCGATTTTGGCATTGTTGCCCTGGAGCCGTCCTGGATCACCTCGAACCAGATCGAGGCGGCCCGTATCGCCATGACCCGCTACATCAAACGTGGCGGTAAGGTTTGGATCAAGATCTTCCCGGATAAGCCCGTTACCGAGAAGCCGGCCGAGACCCGAATGGGCTCTGGTAAAGGCAGCCCCGAGTACTGGGTGGCCGTGGTAAAGCCCGGCCGCGTTCTGTTCGAGATCGCGGACGTGAGCGAGGAGACCGCGCGCGAGGCCCTGCGCCTTGCCGCACACAAGCTGCCCGTCAAGTGCAAGTTTGTGAAACGTGAAGGATTGGAGGAAGCGTAAATGAAGGCGAATGAACTGCGTGATATGAGCGCGGCCGAGCTGACCAAGAAACTGGCCGAGCTGAAAGAAGAGCTTTTCAACCTGCGCTTCCAGCACGCGATCAACCAGCTTGAGAATCCCGGCCGTATCGAAACCGTCAAAAAAGACATTGCCCGCGTGAAGACCGTCATGCGCAGCAATGAGCTGAAAGACGCACAATAAGAGAGGGAGGAAAGACATGGAACGCAATTTGAGAAAAACCCGCGTGGGTGTCGTTGTGTCCGACAAGATGGATAAGACCATCGTTGTCGCCGTTAAGGACAGTGTGCAGCACCCTCTCTACAAAAAGATCATGAAACGCACCGTGAAGTTCAAAGCGCACGACGAGAAAAACGAGTGCGGCGTGGGCGACCGTGTGGAAATCATGGAGACCCGCCCCATCAGCGCCGACAAACGCTGGCGCCTGGTGCAGATCATCGAAAAGGCGAAATAAGCGAGCAGCTTTGAAAGGAGATTCTGTCTTATGGTACAGATGCAAAGCTATCTCAAAGTGGCTGACAACACCGGTGCGAAGGAAATCATGTGCATCCGCGTGCTTGGCGGCTCCCGCAAGAGATATGCCGGCATTGGCGACGTGATCGTAGCTTCCGTGAAGAAAGCGGCGCCCAATGGCCAAGTGAAAAAAGGCGATGTGGTCAAGGCTGTTGTGGTTCGCAGCAAACAGGGCCTGCGCCGCGAGGACGGTTCCTATATCCGTTTCGACGAAAACGCCGCGGTCATCATCCGCGACGACAAAAACCCGAGGGGCACTCGTATCTTTGGACCAGTCGCGCGCGAGCTGCGTGACAATGGCTACCTGAAGATCGTCAGCCTTGCTCCGGAATCGCTGTAAGGAGGTTTAACAGAATGGCAAAAGTTCATGTTAAAACCGGCGACACCGTTATGGTTATCAGCGGCAAAGACCGCGGTAACTCCGGTAAGGTACTGCAGGTAAGCCCCAAGGAAGGCAAAGTGATCGTGGAAGGCCGCAATATGGTGACCAAACACGTGAAACCCCGCCGTCAGGGCGAGCAGGGCGGTATCGTCAAGGCCGAGGGCGCCATGTACGCCAGCAAGGTCATGCCGGTTTGCCCGAAGTGCGGCAAGGCCACGCGTGTGGGCCACACCGAAAAGGATGGCAAAAAAGTTCGCGTCTGCAAAAAATGCGGCGCCGAGTTTTAAGAAAGGGAGTAGAAAAGAATGGCAAGATTACAGGAAACCTACGCCAAGGAAATTGCTCCCGCTCTGATGAAGAAATTCAACTACAAAAGCGTGATGCAAATCCCGAAGCTGGATAAAGTCGTGATCAACGTCGGCTGCGGCGAAGCCCGCGACAATCCGAAGATCATGGACGCGATCCTCTCCGACCTGGCGAAGATCACGGGCCAGAAGCCCATCGTCTGCAAGGCCAAGAAGAGCGTCGCAAACTTCAAGCTGCGCGAAGGCATGCCCATCGGCGCGAAGGTCACCCTGCGCGGCGAACGCATGTACGAATTCGTGGACCGCTTCTTCAGCGTGGCTCTGCCCCGTGTGCGCGACTTCCGCGGCATCAACGGCAACTCCTTCGACGGCCGCGGCAACTACAGCTGCGGTGTGAAGGAACAGCTCATTTTCCCTGAGATCGATTACGATAAGATCGACGCCGTGCGCGGCATGGACATCTGCTTCGTAACCACCGCTAAGACCGACGAAGAGGCCAAAGAGCTGCTGAAGGCTCTGGGCGCTCCGTTTGCGAACTAAGGGAGGGCATGAGATTTGGCTAAGACAAGCATGAAGATCAAACAGCAGATGGCGCCGAAGTTCAGCACCCGTGCTTACAACCGTTGCAAAATCTGCGGCAGGCCCCACGCTTATCTGCGCAAATACGGCATTTGCCGTATCTGCTTCCGCGAGCTTGCCTACAAGGGCGAGATCCCGGGCGTTAAGAAGGCCAGCTGGTAAGCCGTCCGGCTGCCGGCACAAACAGATTTTACAATGAATTTAGGAGGTTAGTGGCGTGAATATTACTGATCCTATCGCGGACCTGCTCACCCGCATCCGCAATGCCAGTACTGCCAAACACCCTTCTGTGGACATCCCTGCTTCCAACTTGAAAAAGGCGATTGCCAACATTCTGCTGGAAGAAGGCTATGTGAAGGGCGTTCAGGTCATCGCCGATGACAAGCAAGGCGTCATCCGCATCGCACTGAAATACACCGAGACCGGCGCTCCCGTTATCTCGGGCATCCGCCGCGTTTCCAAGCCCGGCCTGCGTATCTACACCAACTGTGAAGATATGCCGAAGGTCATGAAGGGCCTTGGCACCGCGATCATCTCCACCTCGAAAGGCGTTATGACGGACAAGGCGGCCCGCGCGAACAACGTTGGCGGCGAAGTTCTCGCCTTTGTGTGGTAAGAAAGGGGCATAGACAATGTCGAGAATTGGAAGAAAACCCATCGTCATTCCCACGGGCGTTGAGGTCAAGATCGATGGCAGCAACATTACCGTGAAGGGCCCCAAGGGTACGCTCGATTCCAAGATCCATCCCATGATGACAGCCAAAGTGGAGAATGGTGAAGTAGTGGTTACCCGCCCCAATGACGAGAAGGAGGCCCGCAGCCTGCACGGCCTCACCCGCACTCTCATCAGCAACATGGTGGAGGGCGTTACCAACGGCTTCAAAAAGGAGCTGGAGATCCAGGGCGTGGGCTACCGCGCCGCAAAGCAGGGCAAAAACCTTGTGATGAACCTGGGTTATTCCCATCAGGTCATCGTGCCTGAGACCGAGATTGACGTTCCCGATCCCTTGAAGATCGTCATCCATGGCATCGATAAACAGCATGTCGGCCAGTTTGCCGCGGAGGTCCGCGAGAAACGTCCGCCGGAACCCTATAAGGGCAAGGGCATCCGCTATGCGGGCGAATATGTCGCCCACAAAGAGGGTAAGGCCGGCAAGGGCGCAAAATAAGAGAAGGGGAGAAACAATGGTTAATAAACCTGATAAGAACGTGCTCGTCTTCGCAGACACCGCCCGTACGCGGCAAGATCTCCGGCACTGCCGAGCGTGCCCGCGTCTGGATGTTTTCCGCTCTGCCAAACATATTTACAGCCAGGTGATCGACGATGAAGCCGGCGTGACGCTGGCTTCCGCCTCCAGCATGGAAAAGACTTTGAAGGACTATGGCGGCAATGCGACGCTGCCAAGAAGGTTGGCGAGCGCATCGCGAAGCGTGCCTTGAAAAAGGCATTACCGAAGTGGTCTATGACCGCGGCGGCTTTCGTATACCACGGCCGTGTTAAGGCACTTGCTGAAGGTGCCCGTGAGGCCGGCCTGAAAGCTGGAGGGAGAAGATACAATGGCCATGCAGAGAAACAGAGAACAAGATGACGGCATGATCAGAAGGTCGTCTCCATCAACCGCGTTTCCAAGACCGTTAAGGGCGGCCGCGTTATGAAGTTCGCTGCCCTGATCGTTGTTGGCGACGGCAAGGGCAACATCGGTTACGGCGTTGGCAAGTCTGGCGAAGTTCCCGAGGCCATCCGCAAAGGGTGAAGGCGCCGCCAAGAAGAACATGCACAAGGTTGCCATGAAGGGCACCACCATCCCGCACGAGATCGTTGGCGTGTATCGGTGCAGGCCGCGTTCTGATGCGTCCGCTGCCCCCCGGTACCGGCGTTATCGCCGGCGGCCCGGTCCGTGCTGTTCCGGAATGCGCTGGCATCGAAGGACATTCGTACCAAGAGCCTGCGTTCCAATAACCCCATCAACGTTACCGCTGCCGTAAGGAGGCAACCACTTTTGCTGGTCGTCGCGGCCTGACCGACGCCGAAGAAAGCGTCGCAGCCAAGCGCGGCAAGACTGTTGCGGAAATCCTGGGCAAAAAGGACGGGGCGCTACAATGGAAAAAGTTACGATTCGTCTGGCCAAAGAGCCTGATCGGCCGCGGCGAAGAGCAGATCGCCGTTGAGCATCCCTGGGCCTGAACCGCCCCGGTGAGGTTACCGAGCAGCCTGACAACGCAGCTACCCAGGGTAAGATCGCTAAGATCGCCCACCTGGTTGTTGTGACCAAGGCATAACGCAAGGAGGTGCAAGCATGAAGCTTCATGAACTGAACGCGCCCGCAGGCGCCCGCAAGGCTGTGAAACGCAAGGGCCGCGGCGCCGGTTCGGGCAACGGCAAGACGGCCGGTTACGGCCACAAGGGCCAGAAAGCGCGTTCCGGCGCCAAGAAAGCCGGTTTTGAAGGCGGCCAGATGCCGCTGCAACGCCGTCTGCCCAAGCGCGGTTTCAACAATATTTTCGCTACCGAATATGCTACCATTAAGGTTAGCGACCTGGAAAAGTTCGAGGCTGGTGCAACCGTCGATGACGCGGCTCTTCTGGATGCCGGCATCATCTCCAAGACGCTGGATGGCGTCAAGGTCCTGGGCAATGGTGAGCTGACCAAGGCAGTTAATGTCAAGGTTGCAGCTTACACTGCTTCCGCCAAGGAGAAAATTGAGAAGGCAGGCGGGAAGGCTGAGGTGATCTAAAGTGTTTGAAACATTCCGCAATGCGTGGAAGATCGAAGATCTGCGTAAGCGCCTTCTGTACACGCTTTTGATCCTGATTCATTTTCCGTCTTGGCTGCGCAATTCCGGTACCTTATATCACCAGCAGTGCACTGGAATCCATGTTCACCACCGGCAGCATGCTGACTTACCTCAACATGATGTCACCGGCGGTGCGTTGAGCCGCTGCACGATCTTTGCGCTGGGTGTTCAGCCCTATATCAACGCAACGATTATTATTCAGCTGCTCTGTGTTGCGATCCCTTATCTGGAGAATCTCTCCAAAGAGGGTGAGGAGGGCCGTCAAAAAGCTCACCAAGATCAGCAACTACACCGGTGCGGCAATCGCGCTGCTGTTGAGCATCGCTTACTACTTTATCATCCGCCGCATGGGCGCGCTGAAGTACACCGATGGCTTTGCCGGTATCTTCTCCGGTATCGTTATCGTGGCCTGCGTTCACCGCCGGTGCTCAGTTTGTCACATGGATGGGCAATCAGATCGACGTAAAAAGGGTATTGGCAACGGCCTGTCCCTGATGATCTTTGCCGGTATCGTGGCTGACTGGTCCCGCGTGGGCTCTTCCTTCCAGGATATGCTCACCCGTGCACAGGCTGGTGCTTCCGGTTACTACATTATGATCCCCGCCATGGTCATTCTGGCCCTTGTTGCTGTGATCTTTGTAGTGATCCTGACCAACGCTGAGCGCCGCATCCCGGTTCAGTACGCAAAGCGCGTTGTTGGCCGCAAGATGTACGGTGGGCAGAGCACTAACATTCCCATCAAGGTGAACATGAGCGGCGTTATGCCGGTCATCTTCGCTTCTACCCTGTGCGGTCTGCCCAATATGATTGGCAGCTTCCTGAATCTGGACGCTACCAAGCATCCGTACTGGACAGCATTCTTCCGCGTTTTTAACTACAACAGTGTTCTATATCTCGTTGTTTATGTTCTGCTGATTGTGGCTTTCAACTACTTCTATGTTGCAATCCAGTACAATCCGGTAGACATCAGCAACCAGCTGCGCAACAACAACGGCGCCATTCCTGGCTACCGTCCCGGCAAGCCGACCAGCGATTTCATCACCAAGACCCTGAGCAAGATCACTTTGATCGGCGCTGTGTTCCTGGCAATCGTTGCGGCTGTGCCGATGATCATCGGCGATCTGACCGGCGTTTCCATCCAGCTGGGTGGTACCAGCCTGCTCATTATCGTTGGCGTGGCACTGGATACGGCACGTTCTCTGGAAGGCTACATGACGGCGCGCCATCACAAAGGGTTTTTTGAGTAATTGACCAATTCCGCCAGAGGCGACTGGTCACTGGTGGAGCTTGAATGGAAAGGGGAACATCTATGAAACTGATCCTGTTGGGCGCCCCTGGCGCCGGCAAAGGCACCAATGCCGAGATCCTGTCCGATAAGCTGAACATCCCCACCATTTCCACCGGCAACATCCTGCGTGCCGCCGTTAAGGACGGTACCCCGATGGGGCTGAAAGCAAAGAGTTTTATGGACGCGGGTGCGCTCGTTCCTGATGAAGTCATCCTTGGCATCATCAAGGAGCGCCTGACCGCTTCCGACTGTGCGAACGGTTTTATTCTGGATGGTGTGCCGCGCACCATCGCTCAGGCCGAAGCGCTTGAGCAGCTTGGTATCGAGATCGATAAGGTCGTCAACCTGCTGGTTGAGGATTCCACGATCGAAGCACGCATGGCAGGCCGCCGTGTGTGCGCCAAGTGCGGTGCCAGCTACCACATCAAGAATAAACCCAGCAAGGTGGAAGGCGTGTGCGACCGCTGCGGCGGCGAGCTGGTGATCCGCAAGGATGACCGCCCTGAAACCGTGCGTGACCGTCTGGTAACGTATCATCAGCAAACCGAGCCGCTGGTAGATTTTTACCGTAAGCGCGGCAAGCTGGTTGATATTCCGGACCAGGGCTCGATTGAAGCAACCAACGCCTACATCCTGAAGCAGTTGGAGGCGTAAGCGTTCCATGATTCAGATTAAAAATGCTGCCGAACTCGAAAAAATGCGCAAAGCTGCTGCAATCAGCGCAGCTGCATTGAAAGCAGGCGGCGAAGCAATCGAACCGGGTATAACCACGGCAGAGATTGACAAAATTATTTACGACTTTATCGTGCGCCATGGTGCAAGACCGAACTTCCTTCATCTGTACGGTTTTCCCGCCACGGCATGTATCAGCGTGAATGACACCGTCATCCACGGCATCCCTCCCGCGACCAGAAGATCCGCCCCGGCGATATTGTTTCGATTGACACCGGCTGCAAGATTGATGGTTTTAACGGTGATAACGCTTGTACCTTTGCCTGCGGCAAGCTCGACTTGGAAGCCCAGCGCCTGCTGGATGTGACCAAAGAGAGTCTGCACCTTGGCATTGCTGCCGCGCAGGCAGGTGCAAGAGTGGGGGATATCGGCCACGCAGTGCAAAAAGCTACGTGGAGGAGAACGGTTTCTCCGTTGTGCGTGAATATGTTGGCCACGGCGTTGGCAAGGAGCTGCACGAAGACCCCGAAATTCCCAATTATGGGCACGCGGGCCGTGGGCAGCGCCTGATGCCGGGCATGTGCATCGCGATTGAACCGATGATCTGCCAATATAAATGCGCGGTAAAGACCTTGAAAGATGGATGGACGGTCAAGACCTGTGATGGCGGCCTTGCTGCTCACTTTGAGCACACGCTGGCGATCACATCCAACGGGCCGGAAGTCCTGACCCACGGCTGGGAGGAACCCGGATGGACTTTGTGAAAGGCCAACTGGTACGCTCCAAGGCGGGACGGGATAAAAACCCGCACCTATGCCGTTCTGGATGTGGAGGGTGAGATACTGGCCCTGGCCGATGGCAGCCACCGCACGGTGGCAAACCCGAAGCGCAAAAAGAGCCGGCACGTTGCCCCCACCGCAACCGTTCTTGGCAACGAGCTTCTGAAAAGCGATCAACCGATCAGTGACGCGATCAAGGCATATGATGCCGAACATCCGTTCTGAATGAACCTTCAAGGAGGCAATCAGCTTGTCTAAAGAAGATGTCATCGAAGTAGAAGGCGTCGTCCGCGAGGCTATGCCCAACACTGTGTTCAAGGTCGAGCTGCTCAACAAAGAGGGCAAGCCCAATGGCCATACGGTGCTGGCACACATCTCCGGCAAACTGCGGACCAATTTTATCCGCATCCTGCCTGGCGATAAAGTCACCATGGAGATGTCCCCCTACGACCTGACCAAAGCCCGAATCACCTGGCGCTCCAAATAAGTGCCTTGTGTTTATAGAAGGAGGTTAACATCATGAAGGTGAAACCTTCCGTGAAACCGATCTGCGAGAAGTGCAAGTCATCAAGCGCAAAGGCCGCGTGATGATCATCTGCGCCAATCCGAAGCATAAGCAGCGTCAGGGCTAAAGGTCCGGGGTTAAACCCCTGGAAACCGCCCAAAACGCTTGGGGCCAAGTGCGTAGATTCCCGGCGCAGGCCCCGACTAGGACATGGGATGTTACTAATGGAGGTGCTTTATGGCACGTATTGCTGGTGTTGATCTGCCTCGCGAGAAGCGGATCGAGGTTGGTCTGACTTATGTTTATGGTATCGGTCAGAGCACTGCTGACGAGATTCTCGCCGGCACCGGAATCAACCCTGATACCCGCGTCAAGGATCTGTCTGCTGACGATGAAGCTAAGATCCGTGACTACATTGATAAAAACAATATCATCGTTGAGGGCGATCTCCGCCGGAACGTCGCGCTGGACATTAAGCGTCTGACCGAAATCCAGTGCTTCCGTGGTGTACGTCATCGCAAGAGCCTGCCTTGCCGCGGCCAGCGTTCCAAAACGAACGCCCGTACCCGCAAAGGTCCGAAGCGCACTGTAGCCAACAAGAAGAAGTAAGGAGGAACTGAAATGGCTGCTACGAAAGTGCGGCTCGTAATACCCGCACCAAAAAAAGAAAGAGCGCAAGAATATTGCTGCTGGCACTGCTCATATCCAGAGCACGTTTAACAACACCATCGTCACCATTACCGATACCCAGGGCAACACCGTTTCCTGGTGCAGCACGGGCGCTCTGAATTTCCGCGGTTCCCGCAAGAGCACTCCTTACGCTGCTCAGTCTGCCGCTGAAACCGCTGCAAAGGTTGCAATGGAACACGGCATGAAGACTGTTGAAGTCTACGTTAAGGGCCCTGGCTCCGGACGTGAAAGCGCAATCCGTGCCCTGCAGGCTACCGGCCTGGAGGTCACCATGATCCGCGATGTCACCCCGATCCCCCACAACGGCTGCCGCCCGCCCAAGCGCCGCCGCATTTAATTGAAGGAGGAAACTGAATTATGGCTAAAAAATACTCAGCCGATCGCAAAGCGCTGCAAGGCTCTCGGCATTTCTCCTGCAGTCATGGGCTATGCCAAGAAGAACACCACCCGCAATTCCAACGGCAACTTCCGCAAGAAGAAGTCTGAATACGCCACCCAGATGCAGGAGAAGCAGAAGCTGAAGTTTATCTACGGCGTTCTGGAAAAGCAGTTCTCCAACTACTTTGAAGAAGCTTCCCGCCGTCAGGGCCAGGCTGGTGAAAACCTGCTCCAGTTGCTGGAGTGCCGTCTGGACAATGTGGTCTTCCGTCTGGGCTACGCTTCCACCCGCCGCGATGCCCGTCAGCTCGTTTCTCACAACCACTTCACCGTTAATGGCAAGCGCGTTAACATCCCCTCTTACCAGGTGAAGGCCGGCGACGTGATCGACGTTGTTGAAGGCGACCGCAAGATTGAAAAGTTTGCCAAGTTGACCGGCGCTGATGCTGCTGTTGTTGCTCTGCCTTCCTGGCTGAGCCGCGAAACCGGCAGCCTGAAGGGTGTTGTCACCAAGTTGCCTGAGCGCAGCGATATCGACTTCGACGTTCAGGAACACCTCATCGTCGAGTTGTACTCCAAGTAAGCTCTCTTTTTTCATTACCGCTATTTACTACGAACCTGCGCGCCAGCTATTGGCCGCAGGCTGATCAAGGAGGGTTTTTATGATGGAGATTGAACGCCCCAAGATCGAGATGGCCAACCTTTCGCCGGATGGCCGTTATGGTAAGTTCGTTGTTGAGCCGCTGGAACGCGGTTTCGGCACCACGCTGGGCAACAGCCTGCGTCGTGTGCTGCTCTCCAGCCTGCCCGGTGTGGCAGTTACCAGCGTCAAGATCGACGGTGTCGTGCATGAGTTCTCTGTTATTGAGGGCGTGCGCGAGGACGTGACTGAAATCGTGCTGAACCTCAAGGGCATTGCCGCCAAGATCTATGGCGACGGCCCCAAGACCGTCCGCGTTGAAGCTGTTGGCCCGTGCGAAGTCACGGCCGGCACCATCAAGCAGGGCGATGACCTTGAGATCCTGAACCCGGAATGGCACATTGCCACCTTGGGCGATGGCGCTAAGCTGGTTATGGAGCTGACCTTCGATAAAGGCCGCGGCTATGTTCCCGCTGAGCGCAACAAGCAGGCGCTGATTGAGAAAAACGATATCAGCACCCTGCCGGTGGACAGCATCTATACCCCCGTACTCAAGGCCAACTACACGGTGGATAACACCCGCGTAGGCCAGATCACCGACTATGATAAGCTGACCATTGAGGTTTGGACCGATGGCACCACCAGTGCACAGGAGGCTTTGAGCCTTTCTGCACGCGTGCTGACCGAGCACCTGAACCTGTTCGTGAACCTCTGCGATGAGACCGGCGAGACCGAGATCATGGTGGACAACGACGAAAAAGGGCAAGGAAAAAGGCCCTTGAGATGACGATTGAAGAGCTGGACCTGAGCGTCCGTTCCTTCAACTGCCTCAAGCGTGCCGGCATTAACACCGTGGGCGACCTTGTGAACAAGAGCGAGGACGACATGATGAAGGTGCGCAACCTTGGCCGCAAGAGCCTCGAGGAAGTCATGGCAAAGCTGGACAGCCTGGGCTTTACGCTTACCAAAGACGAAGACAACTGATTTGTAAAGGAGTGAAACGGAATGCCCGGTACTAGAAAGCTCGGCCGCGCTACCGATAGCCGCAACGCCATGCTGCGTGCGATGGTCACTTACCTGTTTGAGAACGGCAAGATTGAAACCACCGTTACCCGCGCTAAGGAAGTTCGCGCTATGGCCGAAAAGATGGTCACCCTCGGCAAGAGCGGCGACCTGCATACCAAGCGCCAGATCTTCAGCTACATCACCAAAGAGGATGTTGCCAAGAAGGTTATGGACGTTTATGCACCCAAGTACGCTGACCG
>VOFI01002152.1_pt1 | contig 13977 bp, 22 predicted proteins | sample 5384131 | NCBI WGS metagenome assembly VOFI01 (sample SAMN12384728, study PRJNA508395) | human gut metagenome | isolation source: healthy gut H | host: Homo sapiens
ACCTGCGTGGATGCGCGATTGAACCGGCGCCGGGTGCACGTGATGATCGCATGTTCCTTCATCGCTTCCACACGCGCATACGTCAAACCATATTTCTGTAAATAAGCCTCTTTGGATAACTTCATCGACTGTTCATGACGTTCATGCTGAATGCGCAGAAGCATTACCACATCCGCCCACTTTACCGCTTCATCTATATCCATGAAGATCGACTGATCGTCTGCAATCCGCCGGTAGGGAGAAACGCACATCACAGCCCAGACGCACCATCGCATCACGATTGGAGTGGGCAACACGGGGAATGTGCGATATCGCCGACGATCGCTACCCGCAAACCTTCAAACTTACCAAACTCTGATGATAAATCGTAAGCAGATCCAACAAACACTGCGTCCGGATGATTCTTTTACCGTCACCGCCATTTAAGATCGGAATGTTGATATTTTTCAATTCCTTAAAAAGTATTCTTCCTGCGTATGACGAATGACCACCGCTTCATAGCCGATCGCTTCAAAGGTTCTTTATCGTATCATACAAGCTTTTCACCTTTTGCACCGATGATCAGGATGCGCTGAAATCCTCTACCCGACATCCCAACTGCTGTTGTGCCGGAAACAAGGAGTAATGCGTTCTCGTGCTCGGTTCAAAAAATAAATTCGCCACCAGATTGTGCTTTCGGGAAATTCCAGCCCGGTTCATCCGCAAATCGCTGGCTCCATCCTCCAGCACCTTGTAGGTCTCACTCTACACTGAGATGGTTCATGTGGTAAAAATAAACTGTTTTTGCATCTTCTTTTCCTCCGTCGTTTTCAGTTTTTCTCTGAAAAAAAGGCCTTGTTCTACACAAAAGGGCCCATTTATCGGTTTGTTCTGTTCTGATACCTTCATAACCTCTCTGGATTATGTTAAGGGCCATTCTTTTTCTTTTTACCATTTTAACATATCTAAATGGAAAAGCAATACTATTCTTCTTTTCTTTCAGCGTTTTCCGTTTCCGCATCTTTCTTTGTATGATGCGCGCTGTGCAAGCTTGCCCTAAAGAAACCGCTGATTTTTTGAATCGGATTTGCACCGCTTTTTCCGTAATGCGTACCAGCTGCCCGCTTTTTATCAAAGCCTGCTTACCGTATCGCCCACTTTTTACAAGACCGCTTTTTACTTTTTGCCGGTCTTGGCAAAGGTTTTTCTCCCTATCCATATGAACTTCACTGTTTCCCCTGATAGTTCTCATACACAGCCGGCAATGTTTTCTTCAAACGTCTTTACATTTAAAGATGATATCCTCTCTTTCATCAACGCTCTCAAATACATCATGGCGATAGCTAATCTTGGTACAGTTCGCAAAGAAACGCGCTGCCGCAATTAGGCAAGTAAAAGCTCACGCACAAATCGTTTTATGCGGTCTTGCGCATCTGCCGCTAATTCCATATAGCGCAAGCTCTGACATTCATCTTTACTTGGCAGATGATCAAATAAGGCATCATGGAAACAAACGCCATAGAGCGATGCGCGACAATGCCGTGATCCCTTGCTGATGCGATGATACCAAAGCGACAACGACAAACACCATAGTTTGTTTTTCTGCTCATCAAGCGGATAAGCGTCGCATCGCCTACATGAAAATCACAGCGCATACAGAACGGACTCATCACGCTTTTTCGGTGCGCCCTGTTCATCGCCAATCTTTATCTTTTACTTACGCCTTCTTTCTCGTTTCAAAACGGTCTTTCATCAGCACCGGCTGCTGCCAATAGGCAAGATGGCCGCCTGCATCGATCGTTTTTATGACCTTCTGTTTCATGGTATCGTTGAGTCTGCCCAGTTGGTGCATGATCGGCGCCAATGCGCAGTAAGCCGTGCAGATATCTTCCACAGCCAGCTGTTGAAAGCCACGCGTCGCGAAGGCAGCGCTTCCTCATCACATCTGCCGCAGCCAGTAAGCATTTTTATAGTCCTTTTGAATGGCAGATGTTAAGAACTGGATGCGATTGTTACTTTTTGAAAGATTATAAATTACACTCCTTCACTACCAAATTCTTTTCTATTATAACAAAATACTCGAAAGACTTTGCGGCTTTTATCACACAGGATACTTAAAAGCGAGAACACACATCTCTTCTAGTAAACAACAAAGCAGACAAAAAAGAATCATTCTGCCTGCTCACTTGTGTTGTTTTACTACTGTTCGCTGCTTCTCTTCTTGCGTGATGCAGCGAATACGATAAATACTTCCCCCCTAATAACACATAATACATTCCCGCTGCTTTACTTCATCTCCCTGTATTTACTTTCTGCTTCGCTTCTCCTCTTTTCTTGATCTCTCCTCAATACTGCTTTTCTTCCTTTTCCTCTTCATTTTGGTGTATTCGGCTTCTCTTCCGGTTTCTGTCGGTTTCTCCCTCCACGGTTTCACTTGGTGTTTCTCTTCCGGCTCTGTCGGTTTCTTCCGGTGTTTCCGGTTTCTTCGGTGTTTCTTCTTTATATCCTGCATATAACTTTGTAACGTACCATTTTCTACCGTTAAAATCAACCGTGTCGGTTTCTGTTAACGGCATCGTGCATGCTTCATCTAAATACCAACCTCTAAACCACACTTCTCTCTTTGCTTAGGCTACAGATGGGTGCATCTTCACGATTTCTGTTCCAGTAACTGCGTAACGAATGTTTTGCTTCTGCCATTGTGAATAGATAATGTGATGGTTTTGATTTACAACATTTTTTTTTCACATTATTGGTGCTTCCATCTGCAAATACTCCGTCATTGCTGTGATCAAATACAACTTTTGCCATGGTATGGGATTCTGCCAAAAATTATACTGTCAGGATATTTTGTAACAAGGTGCATCAACCCTTGACAGGTTGAAATAATGATATGTCGGCACCGGTATTTTTGCATTTTCTAACACAAAAAGCACTATAAGGATAATGGTTGAAAAGCGTAATCGTTCGCATATCGCTTAAATCAAAAATATTAAGATTGTAACAAACTGAAACTTTGCTAAGAAAATTATTCTACTATACCTCTCATCTGCAGTCATCTTCTCCATACCGACAACGGTTTTAAGATTCCAACAATTTAAGAAAAAGGGATTCCCATACGTGAATCATCCCAATTCCAGCCACTGAAATCAACCTTTTCTAAACGATAACAGGAAACATCCCTCAGTTCTAATATCTAATCTATCGCCAAATCCAGGCCGCTTTAAGATTTAATTTCTAAAAAGGAAAAACAATACAAAAAACATAGCAAACATAATTAACATTAAAATCTAGTCCCTTAAATCTATTGTCTTTTGAAATTACTAAACTGTAATAGTCAAATAGATACAAATCTCGATGTCTGTTCCCAGCGATTACTTTTTTATCCGTTGTGCCTATCATTTTCAACGATACTAATTCATTATAGTAGTTTTCCTTTCTATGATTTCTCTGATGGATCCTCTTTTTGAGATTATCAAATAAATTCCATAAAAAGGTTTTAATCTCTACTGTTTTTACCCTTCCTGTCCTTCAAATTCAGAAGGAATTACAACATTTCACTTCCCCTTTGTATTTTGTTAATGTGATCTTATCACTTGTTTCCGTATATTCCCAATCATCCAGCGTTAATCCGCCTACCTTACTTTCAGAGTACTGATTTACAGTACCCCCCCCTGGGCAAAAATCATGTTCGGTTTTATTGCCATGCCTAAGCATCAGGCACAGACTTGCCAAAAGCAACGATACTTTCTTTCGGAAAAACGGTATGAAACAGTTTGCCAACTCGGTCAATACCATCATCACCAACGCTCATGTCGTTGAACAGATAAGCGCCGCAAGTGAATCGCTGCGCGTTTCCATTACCCCGACCCTTCATTTTAACGGACAGCAGTGTCGTTGATGCGTTCAGTGCGGAATTAAGCGAAAAGGGGCTCAGTGAATATTTAAGCGTACAGACAAATCTTGATCAGGTAGAGAGCGCCACCAGCTTTTCCCATTGCCAATGTGCAGACTTTCTCTGTCACCTTTTTCGATCATTACCTTTATCATCGGTACGACGTCTTACTGATCGTTAATTTCATCAATATCCGCGAACGCAAGTATGAGATCGGCGTACTGCGAACGCATCGGTATGAAAAATCAAAGGTTTGCCTGCAATTCATCAGCGAATTTCTGATCGTATCGCTTTATCGCTGTTATTAGGTGCGGGAATCGGTGCGGCGATCAGTGTTCCGGTATCGAATTACATGCTGGAAAATGAAATTGCTTCCGCACAACAATGAACAGCAGTCGATACGTGATCATTTCGGCGGCAATGGAAAGAGATGATTCCAGATCAAGGAGAAATGCCTGAACAAAGTCCTGATATGGGAAAAAACAACTTTCAGGGCGTCATCGAATTACAGGCATTTGACAGCATCGACGCCGTTGTCGATATACAGGTAGTGATACAGCTTTTGGGAATCGGACTGGCCCTTACCGTCATTAGCTCTCTCAGTGCGATGATCAGCATTCAAAGATTCTCACCGCTAACGATATTAAAGGAGCGAACATAATGGAAAACAACAATATTTTAACGATGGAACATGTTTCTTATCGCTATAAAGACGCAAAACAAAATGAATATGTATTAACGCATCTGAACTTCACTTTCCAAAAAGGGCTTGTCTATGCGATCAAAGGGAAAAAGCGGAAGCGGCAAGACCACGCTGCTTTCTTTGCTTAGCGGCTTGGAAACGGATTATGAAGGAAACATTTACTTTCGCGAGCGGGAATTAAGACAATTCGATCGGATCGTTACCGCAGCCGCGATATCGGCATCGTCTTTCAAAGCTATAATCTGCTTCCGCATTTAAGCGCCGCAGAAAATATCATCTTGTCGATGAATGTCAGTCAGTACCCGATTCCCGATAAAAAAAAAAAGCGGTCGAGCTTATGAAACGAGTCGGGTTATCAGAAGATCAAAAAGATCGTCGCGTATTGAAATTATCCGGCGGCGAGCAGCAGCGTGTGGCCATTGCAAGGAGTTTGTCTTATGAGCCTAAGCTGATCTTAGCAGATGAACCGACCGGCAATTTGGATAAAGAAACCGAAAGAGAGATCATGGATATTTTAGTAGATACGGCAAAACAGGGGAGCAGAAATGCATCATCATCGTAACGCACTCCGATCCTGTCTGTAAACGCGCTGATATCGTCTATCAGCTGTGATGTGTCTTTAGAAATGGAAAAAAGCAAGTCGCTTGCATCAAAACACGGCTTGCTTTTTTTTCGTTATTTTAAGTGTTCACGGAAGAAAGCTTCCAGCTTATCAAATGGGATAACGTCCAAATTGTCATAGAGTATCGGTATGCACCGCATCCGGAATCAACAGCAGTTCTTTGTTATCGGTATATGAAGAGTCTTTGATCATTGCCGCATAAGCATCTTTGCTGAAGTAGCAGGAATGTGCCTTTTCTCCATGCACCAACAGCACGGCACTTCTGATCTCGTTTAGGTAGCGTGCGATCGGCTGATTGATAGCGACATGCAGCCGATCTGGTTCCAGCCTCATTAGAGTTCAGACTTCGTTTATGATAAGCTCTGCCTTTATAATAGGCGCTGTAATCTTTCACGAAAAACGGTGCGTCATCGGCAACCGGCAATTCCATACAGCCGCCTGCACGGGCATAGGTACCGTTTCGATAATCCATGACTCTTTTGTTCATTCAACGTCTTTTTAACTGATAGCGGGTTTCTTCCCGATCGCCTTCATCGAAATAACCGTTTGCATTCACTTTGCCATATCATACATCGTCATCGCGACAGTTGCTTTGATTCTGGTATCTAAGCTGGCTGTATTCAGCGCCATACCGCCCCATCCGCAAATTCCTAAAAATACCGATCTTGTCATGATCGACCTCATCCATGACAGACAGAAAATCCACGGCTGCCTGAAAGTCCTCGGTGTTGATATCGGGACTTGCCATATAGCGTGGCATCCCTCCGCTTTCACCGGTAAAGGAAGGATCAAACGCCAATGTAAGAAATCCTCTTTCCGCCATCGTTTGGGCATACAGTCCGGCACATTGTTCTTTACCGCACCGAAAGGGTCGTCGCACACGGCAATCGCCGGCTGTTTCCCGCTTTACTTCTTTTGGCATATACAAATCTGCCGCCAAAGTAATGCCATAGCGATTGTGAAAGGTTACTTTCTTTGTAATTACCCGATCGCTTTTAGGGAACGTCTTATCCCATGCTTTTTCTAATACCAATGTTTCATTCATTATTTCAACCTTCTTTCTTTTCTGCGGGTAGTTATGATGTTGATGGATTGCGCTTATCAACAGATAAGCTGCTTCTGCTCTACCGTTTTCATTATAGATGCTGTAAACTTAACTTTAGGTCAAGCGTTTCTATAAAAATTTTTTTTATGTGCAGCCGGGAAGGCATGCATCTTCATGAATCTACTACTGAGCGAGCGTTTATGCACAAAATAAAAACCTCTTACAAGAGGCTGTTTTCTAAATGGTGCGCCGCTACGCGGAATTGAACCACGAGTTCATCCTACCATGGACGTGTATTACCATTATACTATATAGCGGCGAATGGAAACTATTTCAGACAGTCTTCATTTCCCGATTTCAGTCGAACAATCGGTAGACCTACTATATTATAGTCCCCTTCGATTTTTTCAAACTAAAATGCACTTTTCTTTGCAATTCCGTGCGCCTTGCTTTATCAAGAGGTTCTTTGTGGCAATATACGCCTTTGTTTCTTCTTCTGAGAGCGCATAGAAGGTTACTTTACTGACTTCATGAAAAGGTGTGCCGTTTTGCCGTCATAAATACAAACAGCAGTGATGACTTGATGCGTTCTGCCTGATAAGCGTTTCAACATCATTTCCCGCCTGTTGTTCATCTTTGCGGTTTTCCCATCACTTGATCGTCCAGACAAACGATCGTATCTGCTGAAACGATCCACTCCTGCGGATATTTTTTGCCACTGCCGCTGCTTTTGCGATACGCGATATCCTCGATAAACTTCCATACAGCGGAAGCTCTTTTTGTTCAATGTTTCGTCGTCTGGTGCTCCTTTTACCGTAAAGGAACATCCAGCTTCGCCATCGGTTCCCGGCGACGCGGACTTTCACTGCCAATACGATCCGCGCATACACCGCTCCTCCTTTTCATTACGTGCTTATAGTGACAAAGCCAACAAAGTGAGGAATACGATGGCAAAGGCAACACGATCCTGCTTACCATTGCAAAGAAAAAACGGTTCCGAAAAACATCTGGATCGTTCGATCCGTAGCCGGATTCAACGCAGCCAAAAGATGCGTTGCTGAAGAACAGTCGGTGAAAATTCGTCCAAAAGGTCGTGAAATCGCTCACGATCCAAAGCCCTTTACACCGGCTTATCGCCACGCTGCGATCGCACACTGCACATAGCGATAACATAACGCAAACAACAGATCTTTTCGTGCTTTCCAAAACAGGAGCGCAAAAGCAACAAGGGCGATCAAAAACGCATAGAAGCGCACCTCGCTCCCTGGATACAGATTTTTTGACATCGACCATATGTGCTGTTTCTCTTTCATTAAACATTTTCCAATTTTTCTTCCGCTGCGACAACCTGTAAAAGAAATGTCATCACGTTCATCTTTCAAATAGTCCAGCAGTACATCGGTAGCACGCATCAGATCCTGCTTTGACGAGCATATTCATGTCCTGTGCGGTATTTAATTTCTGATATTGTTTTTTCAAAAAGGAACGCTGAAACGCAAAATGGTGACACAGGTCAATAAGATCGTAATGATCAAGCCCACACTCAAGATGCACAGCGCTGTTTTTTCCATATTTCAATGTTCTCTCCTTGCACATGCAAAAATATCATACCACGATCGCATACAATGAAAATCACAGAAAAACAAAAAACGGAATACTGCTCCTGTTTCCCTTTATTTATATCTTTGTTTTTTCCGCATCTGATAGATTAAGCCTGATGCACTTCATTGAGCTTAGCGTCGATCACACCTGCCGCATAAAGCAAAAAAAAGCAATGCCGAAATACACGGAAAACATGCTCCAGATAATAAAAATAATGAACGTCATGTTTTCCGATACACGATCGATCATTAGAATCGAGATCAAAGATCGAGGAATATCGCTGTAACAGCCAAAGATCTCAAAAGTGGCAATAAAAAAACATAAAAGTGCGTACAGCACATAAACAGAGACGATGGGGTTTTACTACTTTCATGAAAACAGGCTCCCTTTCCCGCTTCTTTTTACTATATGTCCTTGTTTTTTGAAAAAAGTCCCTTTGGGACTTCATCGATAACTGGTGCAGACGATGGGACTTTGAACCCACACGGGCATACGCCCACTACCCCCTCAAAGTAGCGTGTCTGCCATTCCACCACATCTGCGAAAATGACGCGCCCAGCAGGAATCGAACCCGCAATATCAGAACCGGAATCTGATGTGATATCCTTTTCACCATGGACGCAAAATGATACTGTCTGGTAGTGGATCCCAAAATATGGCCGCTTATCAGGACTCGAACCTGAATCTAACCCTTAGGAGGGGTTCGTACTATCCTTTATACTATAAGCGGAATTGTATGGAAACCCCATATTCTTCAGATCGTAAATACTGCTTTATCAAAACCAAGATATTATATCTCATTATCCATCCATTCTTGCAACAGCAAAATGAGCCTCCCCTCCACAAGAAGCATGCAGGAGAAAGACATAAGCCCTTAAGTTATCATTTTCCTGTCATTTATGATCGGCAAACAGCTGAAAGGCCTTTTCCATATCTTTACTGTCGATTTTCGCAAAAGACAAGATGATTTCTTCTGCATTTTTCATCATAGCGATTTCTTCGGGTATTTCATCAGGTAATACGGATGCCTTGCGAACATGGATACGCAAAAGCTGTTTCATGCAGCACCCATTCCCAATGCGGTACCGATCGCTGCAACAGTTCTGCCATTTTACGATACTTCTCGGCATAGCGTTTCCGCAGCTGATTCAAATGCTTTTTCCATGTGCGCATTGGTCAAATAACGCGCCAACGCTAATTGTTCCATCTTAGAGGCAGTCGGATTATAATCACTTTTTTCGCCTCCCATAGCGTTGCTTTAACGGCTGCGGCAGGATCGTATAAGCGATCCGTAAGGACGGCGCCAGCAGTTTGGAAAAGTGCTGAGGTAGATGACCCGTTCCCTTCATCAGCCGCAAACAAAGCGCTCTCGCTCCTTCTTACATAACGCAGTTCCCCGTTTTTTTATCATCTTCGATCGAATATACATGATGTCGTTTGGCTAATTCACAATACGTTTACGCAAATGCCTTGGCATCGGCGCTTTCTCATCCCCGAATGCAACCGTATGCAAATATAGAAAAGACATCTTTTTCCCAGTCGTTTTGGGTGAGCGCCGTTACATCGCATAAATGCACTTCCCATCCACAGTCCTCAAATACCTGCTTTGCCTGTGAAAAGGGCGGTGTGTGCATATAAATGATTTTTTCTTTTTTCCTAATAAGCCGCAAAGCTGATACAGCAGCGTCTGCACGCTTTGCTCCTACTAGAATCTGATCTTCATGACAGGCAATGCCGGTAATTGGTGCCCCGTACGCATGACGCTGCAAAGCTTTACGCAGCACGGTCTCTCCCTGCACCTCTCCATATTCCAAAAGATCCTCCTGTTCCATGGCGAAACGCACACAGCGTTTCCAATTCAAGGGAATCAAAGCTCGCCTCATCGATCGCCGATGTCTTAAAATCATATTGGAAATGCGGCTTTTGTTCTGTTTCATCGCTGCGCAGCAGTTCTTTTTTAGATTTACCCCTGCTTCACTTACACAAACAAAGTAACCCTGCCGCGGCAGCGCTTCAATATAGCCTTCCTCCTCCAACTGTGCATAAGCATTTTTAATAGAAGTAAGCGATACCGACAAAGCCCGGCACAACGGCGAATCGAAGGCAAATGATCGCCCTGCTTCCAATAACCGCTTAATAACTGTTCTACGAAAAATCATGAATTTGCTGATAGAGCGCTTTCCCTTTTTGTTTCTCAAACTGCATCAAACATAGTCCATATCCATTCCCTCTGTATCCCAAATTTATTTATTTTCTGTATATTTTTTAATATACAGTATTATGATAGAATATGCAAGAATGAAAGAAGGTATCTGAATGAAAAAATCAGTGTCAAACAAATGAGCATCACTGCGCTGCTTGCGGCATGCTGCTACATCGGCTTTTTATGTATTTGAAGATCAATATTCCGGTCGGCGATATGATGACCGCGATCCATTTCGGCAACACCTTTTGTGTCCTTGCGGCGCTTTTATGCGGCGGGGTTTCCGGGCGGTCTTGCCGGTGCGATCGGTATGGGGGATCGCTGATCTCATGGATCCTCTTTATGTCGCCAGTGCGCCGAAGACGCCATCTTTTGAAATTTATGATCGGCGTCATTACCGGTTTTATGGCACATCGCATCTTGAAGCTTGCCGATGCGCACCAAGATCAAAACGCTCGTTGAAGCTTGCGTTGATCGCTTCTTCCTGCGGCATGCTTTTTAATGTCATCGCCGAGCCGATCGTATCATTCTTTTATAAAAACTATCTGCTTGGCGTACCGTATTCCGCAGCCAAGATGTTTGCGGCTTTCACTGCTGCGACAACCTTGACCAACGCGATTACCAGCGTTATCATCGCATCTTTGCTATACAGTGTATTATGCAAGAAATTTTACTACACCAAGCGCGATTGATCGCATTTAAAGCAAGCACGTTCTGCTACCGAATCGGAAATTAACATGTCAGCACAAAAGCAAAGGAGAAACCCGAACATGGCGTTTCTCCTTTTTCTATGCTTATTCTATCACACTTAATCGTCCGCTCAAATAAGCGATCTTTTTTCGCGATTTTTCCAGTTTCATATCCGCATAACTGTCATCATCGCTGTCAAATACATCATAGCTTTCTTCAAAGATCTTGATGTTCCTCCAAATAGTCAGAAGAAAGCGATGCAGTCTCAAATAACACATAAACGTTTTCTCGTTCGTGCTTCATAGGTATCGTCAAAATAGCTGGTTCTTACTTGACCTTCTACCGTTAATTGATAAATATAAATATAACTGCCCCCGCGATGACTGGAAAAGCATCATTTACATGAAACAGTTCCCCTTTAATTCCCGATCTGTTACCACGATATCTTTGTCATCATCTAACGATAAATAGCGATCACCCAATTCCACATCCTCGATAAACAAAGCAAGCGCCTCTTCCATCTGCTTTTCGACTTCATTCTTGATTTTCTTCTGGAACATCCTCATCGCTCACATAATATTCGATCGATCCTTTTTTACTTCGGTACTGAACGTATCATCAGTGATGCGCAGCTTCAACGCCTTCGCTTCTTCCTCGTCATAAAAACCGCTTTACCTGCACCTGATGCGCCCGTTTTGGAAGGTTCCGTTTCGCCTTGCACTTCATATTTGATATTGTGCACAAATGATGCCAGTCTGTCATTATTTTGATTATACGCGACCTGACGGCGCTTACTGTCGCATAGCCGTTTCCGGGAATCCCCATCTACGCTGATGCGTCCGTTGATCAATTGATATCCGTTTTTCTTAAAGACATTCATAAACCAAATAACCCAATAACAATTTTGCGATTACCGCACCGATCCAACGCACTGTTTTTTGCCGTTGGAAGCGTCTGATGAGAGCTTTATCCCTTTATCTGTCCATCGTATTGACGATTTTTTTGTTTTCAATGCCTCAGTCGTATCAGCAGCGCTTTTTTTGCATCATCATCGCTTCGCTTTGTTTCCCTGTACTTTCTGCGCATCGACATCTAATTTCCCATCGCCTGCAAAAGCCGTCTTTCTTTTTCCAATAGAAGAAAAGATTGCATCCGCCATATGCAGGGTACTGACGATATAAGCAAAAATCAAAATTTTTAATCCGTTTTCCATTTTGCGGTAAGATCGGCCAGAACTCACTTATTCTGTGTTGAATAAAGCGAAAAAGCGCTGCCTAAATTTCCGTTCAAGAAACCCTGACCGGCTTCCCCGCGGAATAAACCGCGGAATTTTAAATTACCGCAACTTCTTAATGGCGCTCGTGAGGTGCGATCCTGCTTTCCTTGCCAGGTAAAGAAATAATTGGCACAATTCCCAAGCGATGGAGTTCTAAAATGATGCATTAGCGACAAACGAAAAATACAGAAAGAAATCTGTCCGCGATTCCCGATAAACTTCCGTTATGGCTGCTTTTCAGGGTAAGCTGCTGGCAAACGATAAATCGCGACCGCGCCGGCAACCATATTCACATACATTAAATTGCGTTTTTGTTGCATACTTCATATCGTGCACCGCCGCTTTCGCCCAGGTCAGTACCCACCTTTATTTTATCATCGTCTGTCGTTTCCTGTTTTTCATCACGCTCCTTTCCCTATTCAGCACGACTTCAAGTGATTTCCACCATCGGGATGCAGGCGCAGTCTTTCGATACATGACGATATTCACGATGCGTCACGCGAAAAGCACCAGCGTCAAAATCATCGAGATATACTAAAGGAAAGCGGCTCAATGTTTCTGCCGAACATCACTTCCGGCATTTCCGCCAGATTCATGATGCCCGCACGCAGCGCAGCGATGCCCAGCTCTTTTCTAAACGCAGAGACCGCCGATCGAAAGTCAGTACGATATTTTCCCACGATAGACATACGAAGAAACTTTCTTTTCGGATAAAAGCCCAACACTTTGATGGTCGCAATTTCTCTGGTAACTCACTGATATTGACATTCGTTAGATTATACAATACGACAAACGCCAATAGTCCGCCGCACCGATCGAAACATAAACGACGAAAGATCGAAACAATCGTATCTTCGGATTTGGCAACACCGCTGTAAAAGGACATAGAGGAAACACCATCCAGTTCCATAGCGGCTGCGAAGCGGCTTCCGTTTCTTAACACTTCTTTCATCTGGATATAATACACGCATTGACCACGGTGCGTTCACCGCAATTCCTTATATGAAAACCCGATTGTCTATATGCGGCTTACATGGCGCACATAGTTTTTCCATGTTACCGTTGATCTTTCCTTCATCTGTCCGTTTTCAAAAGTAATCAAACGTTGTCTGGCAACCAGAAACGCCCAAATTCTTAGAAAGTTTTTTCCGTTATGATCGCCCCATCGCTGTTCAAATGCAGTTCTTCCTTTGCTTCGCGATTTTTGCATCAGCACAAATTATTAAAATCACTGCTGTCCTCTGCGACGATCAGCGTTACATTCTTCCTCGCCGCCGTCATCGCGTTTACCGTTACATTTTTCTGCATGATCCCCCCATATGCCTTGATGCTGCTTATCTTCTTTCAGTTTGGTTCCACCGATCGCGCTGCTGATACGTGCTGTCTGCCGAAAAGGTAAGCATGCTGTCATGCCATGATCAACTCTTCCATACTGTTTATCGACGATTTCCACCCAATGCTGTCTGAATGCGAAGCCGAAGCCCGCCACCAGCAGTGCCGGCCAGCCGCTGATACCCGATAAGCTGTCATGAAAAAGCGTTTCTTGCCCAGCAGAATTAAATTGCGCGCCGTAACGCTTTACGTAAAGAAGCGGCTCCACAGAAATGACAACAGCACCAGCACCGTCTTCTTGCGGGCTTTTCTCTTTTCAGCCGCATCAGCAAAGCCAGTACTTCACCAATTCATGATAGCATACCAAAGATCGTCCTTTAAATCGTTGTTACCGCAACGCTGAACTTGCTTGATGCCTGCCAGCAGATTGTATTTCGGTGGAATCAAGCAAATTATACATGAGGGTTCCACGCATAAAAGATAAACGCGGAAACAGATGCATACCGATCGAGCAGCCGGTCAACACCCTGATAACGCAACAAGCGCATGCAGGACATGTTTTCATCGCAGTAGCGACTTTAGAATAATAAGCGCGCCGCCGATACCGATAGTAACGCAACAATGCGTAAT
>VOFI01002816.1_pt1 | contig 13976 bp, 9 predicted proteins | sample 5384131 | NCBI WGS metagenome assembly VOFI01 (sample SAMN12384728, study PRJNA508395) | human gut metagenome | isolation source: healthy gut H | host: Homo sapiens
AAACAAAGATGGTAAGTTAAGTCAAGAGACATATAGTAACGGTGAACTTTACGATTCTGATGAGAATTATTACGGATATGCAAATAATACGGATCTGCCGGTATTCGCATCTAACAATTTTACAGGCTATCAGATTGTTGCACAGTGGGAAAAAACAGCAAAAGAAGTAAAGGTTGAGCATTATCTCAAGATACCGGATGGAAAGGAAAAACTTGAGAAGACAACCTCAGGAACCATTTCATTTTCTGCTGACGGCGAAAGCGTTAAGGCGTTTGCGAACCCTGAGCCGGATGGAACATTCCAGGTTATGTATTTGATGAAAGTGACAAGCAAAATACATTAGTAATGGATGTGACAAACAATGCTTCATCAGGCCTGTCATATTAAGACTGTATTATAAACCCACTGTCTTGCATGTCAGTAAAACAGTGGAAGGGGTATAATCAGGAGCCAAATAAAGAATTGCCTTTACACTCACAGCAACTCCGCCTGCAGGAGCAGATCAGGGTACATCGCAGATCAAGGACGGACAGATTTATATTACAAAAGGGTCTAAGGCAGAAAGCAATACCCTTTCTTTGCGAAATAACCAGGCAACCTTTACATTAAAAAGACGAATCGGTAAGATTAATTGTCTGCCGACAGGCTGGTCTATAAGGTGTCCGAAGAGGATCCGGGTAAGAATTATAAGACAACATATAAAATCAACAATGGTTCCGCACAGATGGAAGAGATGTATCTTACGAGATGGACAAAGAAACAGACATTGCATTTACTTAATAAATAACAATGGAACCGCCTGTAACAGGACGAACACTTGCAAACAATGGCCTGATGGTTTTGATGTTTTTGTTCTTGCGATCAGCATGAAGTTTGGTATGGTATTCTTTAAAAGAATAAATAAGAAGAACTGGAAAAGCTGATAATGAGATAAAGAGGAAAGAAATAGGATAACATCCCGCGCGGAATTTATTAGGACTTGAGGCGATAAAAAGATGAAGCGCAGGATAATAATTCAAAGGATTTTTTGTTTTGGAGAGGGAGCAATTATGCAATTAAAAAGTACAACGGATTATGCGATCAGAATAGTATATTATCAGCTTGTCGTGGTGAAGTAATCACTGCGTCTGAGTTAACTTACGAATTAAAGATTCCCAGAAAGCTATATTCCAAAAGATGCAAAAAATTAAAAAGAAGCGAATATAATTACAGCTTGCGAAGGAATAAAAGGTGGGTATTCACTTGTGAAAAAAAAACAAAATACTCTGTTTGTTTAGAAGGATGGGTTTTTGTTCAGAAATGCAACATTGTGAAGTACATAAATGTTAACTGGATGTGCAGCAAACTTATGACAATCTACTAAAAGGGCATAAAGGTCTCGGAATTATAAAACCAGATGCCGATGAGTTATCAGAATAGCTAAGAAAACAAACTAGAGAATATGAAAAACAATTATGAAATAACTCCACCAATATATTAAAATAGATATAGCATAACATAATAAGGCAAAATAAAAGATAAATCAAATCAATTGCTTAAGGAAGGAATACAAATGGGGTATACAGTAAAGACTTTGTTTGAATCAAACAAATTTCTCGGAAATGCAACTGATAAGTGATGATTCCGGGTGGTCATTGAAAATTAAAGGAGTCCGAATCGTGAAGTGCCAGATATGGAAAAATTCCCAGGGGGGTGAGCTGCCCTGACAAGTATGCGTGGCCTATGAAGCCACAGAGGAAGATGCTTTTTTGCATCATTTAAAAGAATTGGATAAAAGCAGATAAGTGGATTTATAGTAAAAGTGCTGTCAGAGAACTGAACACCCTGAAAAGACTGTTTGATATTTTAATGGAATTTTCGCAGGAAACATCATTTGCCCGTGATAGAAATTTCTGAGGATTTGCAGCTTTGGGGGATTATTAAGCATATATTAGTTGTTGTGTGAGTTTGAAACTGCAAAAAACTGAAATATTTTAAGATGACACATGATAATTTAAAGTAATATTTTTACTGAACGTAGTATTGATAGATTCAAGGGAATCTATAGAGAGAAATATTTTTTGTTGATCAGGTACCATGCTCGGGAATCGGTCGGTTTATATAAGCACCAGATGGAACCTGTCTTTTTCAAGTAATTCGGAAACACAGGATTTTAGAATTGGCTTGCGGAATATAAGTCTGGAATTATAACCAGATATCCTAAATATTTGTGTCAAAAAGAAAAAATACTAACTATATTGAATATATTAAAGCTCAATATATTTGAAAGACAGGAAATGTATTTGTTGTTTCAGAACAGAATGAACCATTGAGGGGAATTAGATTTTATCGCGTTAGAGAATATTATCATTACATTACAGTTTAGTTTGATCAGACATGTATTAGAAGAGAATCTTGAAAAACGACATCTAAGAGATTTGGAATATCGTATGCTGAATGGTTCGCTGTCAAATGATGAAGAAAATGAAATGGTTGCAGGTATGCTTGGTCTTAATGATGCAATAACAGTCTCTGGACTCGATGATTTCAAATAAATCGCGGCATTTCTCGATGTCCAGATCCATTAAGCCGAAATCATCTATCACCATGAGATCATAAGCTGCCATTTCATTCGAATACTCAAAGTAAGTACCTTCCTGCCTGGCATGATCTGATTCCTTTAAGAGTGTGTTCGCACGTATGTATTTAACAGTACGGTTCTGATGCATTGCTGTGATACATAAGGCGCAGGCGATGTGCGTTTTCCCAGCACCGGCCCCTCCGGTCATCAGCAGGTTATTCGGCTCATCGATCCAATCACACTTGGCCAGAAGTTCTATGACGTGTGTATTCAGCTGACGTTCTGGATCATAGATTGAGCTGTCAAGATCAGCTGCAGGATATTTCAGGGTCGCTTTCTTCATGAGACGTTTAAACTTTTTACTCTCACGCTGATCCCACTCCTGATTTACAATAGCAGCAAAGCGGACTTCAAATGGTTCGAGACCTGTGTTTGGTTCCAGCAGCTGCTTTTCAAATGCTTCAGCCATACCGGACATGCGAAGTTTATACAGCCGATCCATGAGTATGTTCTGTTCCTTTGTGAGTTTATCGTTATAAAGATAGTCTTTTAATCTGTATGCCATAGTACGTCACCCTTACTTATAGTAGTCCTTTCCTCTGATATTTTCATGATTGGGCAGTGTTCCTGGTGAATGCTCGGGGAGTTCCTTCACATCCATCTTTTTCAGCATCTGCTTGAAGGTAAAATACTTACAGGAATTGATCTCTATACATTTACGGGCAACTTCTTCAGCAGCACCTTTCGGGATTGTTTTTTTACTTTATGCAGGATACCTGCACAGGCATTATAAGACTGCTCTTCATGTTTTGATGATTTAAGGAGTCTGTCAATCAGTTCTGACATCGCAGGACCAATGGCAGAAGCCCAGCGGCGGTAATAATTACTATCCTTTGAATTGACTTCTTTGTAATAAAGGTGTTCTGGCGGCATATGTTCATCTACCGTGATATACAGCGGGAACTCCCTATAAGACCGCTTATGTGTACAGATCAGCCGATTATACTGATCACAGATCCTGATCTCTGAAGCGGTTGCCTTCAGGATTGCAGGCTTGCCACAGTAAGAGTACAATACGGAGTAGTAGTGGCCGTCATACTCGATGTGGTAGTTGTTGGGAACTTTTAGGACCGCTTTATAGTCGCAAGCCGTGTAACATCCGCCTGGCAGTGGTTTCATACATGGTTTGTCATACTTTTCGAAAGCATCCTGTCTTGAGAAATCCTTGCCTTGAAAAGATCGTTTATTGAGGACTGCTACTATTTTTTTGATTTCAGCATTCAGGTCTTCAAAGGATACATATATCTTTTCTTTCAGTTTCTCAACCAGGTGTATTTCAAGATAACGTACATGATTTTCAACTGTAGGCTTGCCTTTCGGCTTTCTAGCGGGTGGTGGAAGAACTATAGTTTCATAGAAATCTTCCAGATCTGCAAAGGTAGACTGCAGGATAAGTTCATCCTTTGTGTGCTTGGTTACAGCAGTTCGCAGGTTATCGGGCACAAAGTATTTCGTAACAGCACCATAAAATGAAACAGCATGGGCACAGCCTTCTATAAAACATGGGAGCTTCTCATTTGGAAAAGCTTCTGCATAGATCAGACTGCTGACTTCGATATGTTTTCTTTTTTTCGGATTTCTTGGATATTTCACGGATGGAAGTCGAAATATTCAGGTACTTTGGTTCATGGTAGCCCGTATACTTGAAAAATGATCTTATCGCAGCAAGACGGTTATTTCTGGTAGATATGGATACTCTTTTTCTTTTTCAAGATACTCCAGAAACTCATTAATAATGTCGTAGCTGAAACTGTCCACTTCGATACAGTCAGCCCTGATATGTTTCTTCTCATCCATAAATTCCAACAACTGCACGAAAGTATCACGATATGTTTTCATAGTGTTGCTTCCGGAGCCTTTCTGTCCTGCAAGGTATTTAACAAAGTAATCACTCATAAGTCTCGCAAAATCAGTCATCACTGCCTCCTCCCAACACCCTCTCGTAAATATAATGCCCGACATTTATAACCTCGTCATACCTTTCCATGGTAAGCCTGAGATATATTTCTGTATTTGTTATATCCGTATGCCCAAGGTATACACTCAGATATGGCAAAGCGCAATAAGGGTCTTTTCCTTCTTTTTATCATCTGATCCAGGGCGTTGCATGCAAACGTATGGCGCAATGAATGGATACATGGGCCTCTGCTATGTCCATTGGCAGAAGCAAGGCTGACCCCTGCCTTAGGAAGGATGTTTTTTCTGAATGTTGTTGTTATGCTGTGGTTGCATCTCCGGCCCCCTGACGGAGATTCAAAAAAAAATATGTATCGCCAGGCTTTGATTTTTTCCTATTATAATTTATGAGCCATTTGCCAAGGGAAGCCTTGAATGGAACCAGTCTGGATACGTTTCCTTTTCCGCTGTTGACAATGATAATGTTATCTGTAAAGTCAATGTCACTGATCTTAAGTTCCAATGCCTCCCCCAGTCTCAGCCCTGTACAGTACAGCAGCCTGATAAGCGTCTGATAAAAAAGCCGTGAGTCATAGCGGTCATAGGCGCTTTCCCTGGAATCTATGACTGAAAAGATTCTCTTCATCTCAGCATTAGAAAAAACATATGGAATATAATCTCTTGGCATTTTTACTGTACAGTCATACTGGATATAGATATTTTCATAGCCCTGGCTTTTCAGGAATTTCGCAAACTGCCTGATATTGCATTCACGGTGATGTCTTGTCGACTGTGAAAGATGTTCAGCTGTTTTCACATATGCGAATGTCATTTCTTCCGTAAGGGCAATTTCTTCCAGCTTGTAGCTGTCAAGGAACCGGTTTAATGCCAGATAGTCGTAGAGAAGGTTTCCCTCTATTTTCTTATAGTATCCCAAAGCGTTTTTATATCGCAGGAAGTTTTCAAACTCTTCTTTAAATATGCCGGTGAATTCCTTCTTTGTGATTTCTTTCATTCCGGCACCTCCAGTGATACTTTCCTGAGTCCGTCTACGTCAATGGAAAGATATTTCTGTGTTGTCCTGGAACTGGCATGCCCTAACACCCCGGTAATAACGGGCACAGGAGTATTATTTGCGAGCATCGTAGTCGCCAGGGAATGCCTTAATGTATGGGCACCACGTTTCCGGCATCTCCGTTCGATACCTGCTTTCTCAAAATTTTTATAAACAATCTGTGTGAGTATCTTGGCTGAAGTAAAAGCAGAGTTAGTGACAGTATTTATAAAGATGTATTCCGATCTCACATCAGGCCTGTGATTCTTCAGATAGTCCAGGAGGAGAAACTGTACTTGTTCCGTAAACGGGACATTCACATGGATGCCGGTTTTATGTTGGGTTTTGCTGATGAGTTTTTTATCCCAGTTGATTTCATCAAATCTCAGCCATATGATATCACTTGACCTCAGACCGCATTCCGCAGCGATAAGGATCATGCATTTGTCCCTGATGCCACATTTTTTTGCAGTGTCAATACTTTCGACCAGAATTTTAATCTCTTCTGGCGAATAGTAGGATAGGATAGAATCTCTTTTGTCAGTAGTGATCATTGGAAACAGTTGGTATCCATCAAAAGACGACAGCCTCTGTTCATACATGATATTAAAGAATTGCCTGAGAGTAAACTGAACCCCGCTGATGGTTTGAGATCTGTAATCCAGACTGTTCACAAACTCATAAACATTCTTTCTATCAATGTTCTGCAGATCATCTGTCTGAGCGTCTTCAAGATAACTTAGGAATTTTCTCACGGTCTGGAGTTTTCGTTTGACAGTCACATCCCTGATTCCTTCTTTCTGTCCATTTTTAAATATTTCGATGTACTTAGCGCTGTTCATAATTTTCTCCTTTCATTTAAACATGCCATTTCCATATACGATTTCTTTTTCCAAACGGCCAGAATGCCAGGGTTGCAAATTTAAAGCATTGCAGACCTACCGGAATTCCAATAATTGTAATACACCATATGCATCCTGCAAAAATCCATGCCAGTCCACCCAGTAATCCTCCAAATATAAACCAAAGAATATTACCTATAGTCAGTTCTCTCAGATCTGCATAGACGCATGAGGTTCTACGCTTTACAGGAGGGACTTTTGCCTCCAGTAAAGACCTTTCCGTTGCCGGAAGGGGTTTTAAAAGTTCACGGATAAAATATCTCGCCCCGATATTATAAGAAGCCGACAAGTCACAGTTATATCTTTTTCCCGTCTGAAACGTACACAACGATGATCCCGTATATCACGGTCAATCTCTCCTGATCCATCAAAGGCAAGCCTGCTCGTGTTCCAGGCACAGATTCGGGAAATTCGGATTCCCTTTCTGTGTGCCTGCTGTCCGCACCGTTTCTGGATATCTCTTTTTCTCCACAGGTGCAGTTTTTGCTTTTTCTTCCCGGAAAGTTTTCCTTTCATCTCCAGATATTCGAAAACAATCACATCTGCCTTATTTTCTGATGCATAAAAAACGATTTCCCTTTGCAATTTTTCTGCCAAGCTCTATATTCAGACGTTTCGCATATGCCCATTTTCCCTGCACCTGACGCGATCCATGTTCCCGCTGAAATCTTCGAATCCGTCCCAGCACACGGTACATCCGGTCTTTTTCACTGGGAAAATTGATAAATTTTCTTCCCAGGACAGTTCCGTCTGCCCGCATAATGGTACAGACCGCATCGGTATTGATTCCTAAATCCACGCTGCAGATGGTCTGCTCTTTGACAGGTGTCCGGTTTAAAGATACCTCTTCCGCATATGTAAAACGCAGAAAATATTTATGGTGCTTCTTCTCCAACGTTGGAGCCGAAGCTTTTTGCCCGACCAGTGTTTTCTTAAGTATTCCATATCCGTATGTTTCAGCCGCGCAGCAAACCATTTCCAGTCGTGGCCATCGTACAGTTTTAAAAAGGCCGCATCTTTCTCTTCTGTGTTTTCACGGTACATGACATTGTGGTAAAAAACAGGCATGGCATACTGCTCACTTTTCAGATACGGCTTTCCCGTTTTCTGTCCCTCTGCTTTCCACTGTTCCAGACGCGTCTGATAAGAAGATACACTCCCAAGCGCATGCTGTACTGCTGCCCTCCTGAAATAGGATGGCATCCTTGGAAAGCAGAAGTCAAAATCAAACCGGGCCGGATTCCGTTTCGTTGTATGCACCAGATGTTCCGCTGCATTGAAACGTTTCTTACTGTTCTCAATTTTTGCCAGTTCTTCCCATACAGATTCATACACTTCGATTTTATAAAATTTTGCGCAGCTCCTACATTATAACTTTCAGAATTTTCTTGTTCCTATAAACTCGTTCTATCAGGGAAGCTGCTTACAGATTTTTAATTCTCTCAATTGCTTCCAGTGTATTCTCATGTGTTCCAAACGCAGTGGACGGAAGAATCCCTCACCGTGTGCACCAAAGCCTGAACCTGGTGTTCCTACGATGTGTGCTTTCTCAAGGGGAGATAATCAAAGAACTCCCAGGAGGTCATCTGATCCGGTGTTTTCAGCCAGATGTATGGAGCGTTTACGCCACCGGATACGGAATAGCCTGCTGATGCCAGACCTTCGTAGATGGCTTTGGCGTTGCTCATGTAGTAACCTACCTGTTCTTTCAGCTGTGCTTTTCCCTCCGGAGAGTAAACAGCCTCTCCTGCACGCTGTACGATATATGGCGCACCATTAAAATTTTGTGCCATGACGTCTTGCCCAGAGACTGTGGAGATCTACACCGTCACGAACCAGATCCTTTGGTACAACTGTAAAGCCGAGACGGACACCTGTGAAACCTGCATTTTTGGAGAAGCTGCGCAGTTCGATGGCGCAGGTTCTTGCTCCTTCGCACTCATAGATGCTGTGCGGTACATCTTCTTCAGAAATGTATGCTTCATATGCTGCATCATAGATAATTACAGAACCGTTTTTTATTTGCATAGTCTACCCATTCCTGAAGCTGCGGTTTGGTGATCGCACCACCGGTTGGGTTATTCGGGAAGCAAAGGTAGATAAGATCCGGTACTTCTTCCGGGAATTCCGGAAGGAAGCCGTTGGCTTCTGTACATGGCATATAGATTACGTTATCAAAGTTGCCACGTTCTTTGTTGTATTCTCCTGTACGGCCTGCCATTACGTTTTATCTACATATACTGGGTATACAGGGTCACACACTGCAATCTTGTTATCCAGTCCGAATATTTCCTGAATATTTCCGGAATCGCTCTTTGCACCGTCAGAGACAAAATTTCATCTGCTTCAATGTCACAGCCTCTGTCTTTAGTCGTTAGACTGGTGATATCCCGCGAGGTGTTTTTTGTGAGCGAAGGTCACAGAAAACCCGAGACATGGCTTCTTTATACCGCAATTGAATTTATGCGATTAGCATGTTTTTTATATACCTGTCTAAGCAGGCTGCTGCTTTGCCTTTCCATTTCTATTTGTGTCTTTTCTTCATATGTTTTATTCGAATCTTATTATACTTAATTATTTAATAATGTAAAAAGTCAAAAAGTGTTTTCTGAGCATAAAATATTTTTGTTCACTGGTAATATCAGGTGTTTTTGTGAGCGAAGCGCATGTTGCTGTGATAAAACAGAGTTTGAACAGGCTTCGGTGAGAAGCCCACCTTCCGGATCCATTTCATTTTTCGTCAGACAGGTACCTCACCATAAACCAGTTTGCTGTCTTCTTTGCATTTTCCGTAGTGCTGTTTTCTTCAAAAGGCCTGCAAGATGCGGGATTCTGTATGAGATCCATCGTATGCTAAGCCGGAAGTCCCGTACTCTTCCTGATAACGGGCCTGTTTCACTTCGCGAAGCTCCGGCTGTTCTGCTTTGATCTTTTCAATCCATGCATCAGAGATATGGATTGGAGGCAGATCTGGATCCGGGAAATATCTGTAGTCTTTGGCATCTTCCTTGGAACGCATGGCGTAAGAATATTCTTTGTTGTCATCCCAACGGCGTGTCTCCTGTGTAACTACCTTGCCTTCTTCGATCAGTTCGATCTGACGTTCTCTTTCGCCTTCAATTGCTCTGGCAATGGCCTTGAAAGGAGTTCAGGTTCTTCATCTCTGTTCTGGTACCGAATTCTTCTGCTCCCACTTCACGGACCGAAAGGTTGACATCTGCACGCATGGAACCTTCCTGAAGCTTACAGTCTGATACTACCCAGATATTGCATCGTGCAGACGGAGTTTTTCAAGATAGGCGATTACTTCCTCAGAGCTTCTCATATCCGGCTCGGATACGATCTCGATCAACGGACGCCGCTTCGGTTGTAGTCAACCAGAGCAGTCTTCCCATTCATCATGAACCAGCTTACCAGCATCCTCCTCCATATGGATCTCATGGATACGGATTTTCTTTTTGCCGCCAGACTTTTTCTGATCTCAACACCCATCCGTCATGACAGATTGGCAGATACAGCTGAGAGATCTGATAGTTCTGGGGGTTATCCGGGTAGAAATAGTTTTTACGGTCAAACTTGCAGTACTGATGGATCTGGCAGTTTGCTGCAAGACCTGCTTTCAGGGGCAAATTCTACTACTTTCTTATTCAGTACAGGAAGGGAACCCGGCATACCGGTGCAGACCGGGCAGGTAGTGTGTATTTGGGTGCGCCTCCGAATTCTGTGGAGCATCCGCAGAAGAATCTTTGTTTTTGTGGCAAGCTCTACATGCACCTCAAGTCCTATGACTGTTTCGTACTGTTTCATTATCTGGTGCCTCCTTCTCCTGGCACGGCAAATCACCGCGGCTTTTTTTTCATAGGCGTGTGCTGCACGCAGGATTTTCTTTTCCATGAAGCAGTCCCCGATCATCTGGATACCGATTGGGAGACCTTTGGTGTCTTTTTCCACATGGAACTGTAATTCCCGGAAGGCCGCAGAGATTAACTGCTACTGTGTAGATATCTCCAAGGTACATGGCAAGAGGGTCTTTTAAGCTCTCTCCGATTTTCGGTGCCGTAAATGGAGATGCAGGTGCAAGAGCACATCATATTTGCCAAATGCCTGGTCAAATTCTTTCTTGATCAGGGCTTTTGTGCGGGTGCCTTCAGATAGTATGCATCATAATAACCGGAGCTTAACACGAAGGAACCAAGCATGATACGGCGTTTTTTCCTCACCACAAAACCTGCTGTTCTGGTCTTTTTTGTACATGTCGTGAAGACCTTCATATTCTGCTGCACGGAAACCGTACTTCACTCCATCGAAACGTTCAGGTTGGAACTTGCTTCTGCACTAGGCGATAATATAATAAGCCGGAATCATGTATTCCATGGTTTTGATAGAGAAAAGAATTCTACTTCTGCTCCCAGTTCTTTCAGCGTATCAAGAACACCCATAAAGGATGCTTTTACTTTCCGGATCAAGTCCTTCTGCAAGATATTCTTCCGGAACACCAAATTTCATCCTTTGACATCTCCTGTCAGTTCTTTGGAGAACTGCAGGTCTTCTCTTTTCATGGATGTGCTGTCTTTTGTATCATGTCCTGCGATGATCTCGAAGAGCTGCACAGTCAGATACGTCTTTTCCTACAGGACAGATCTGATCCAGGGGAAGATGCTAAGCTACAAGACCGTAACGGGATACTGTTCCATAGGTTGGTTTAATTCCGGTTACACCACAGTAGGAACTTGGCTGACGGATAGATCCGCCTGTATCTGAACCAAAGTGCCAGATAAGTGTTCAGATTCCGCCCGGGTTTTCTACGGTGATGCGCATAGCGGAGGTTTCTGTTGGCCGCCCATGGCAAAGGAATTCATCCATGTTTGTTTTTCCGATAATACGACCGGTCGGCTTTTCCGATGCTAATGACTTCTAAAACCCATGGGGCACGAAATTCAAAGTCTTTGTTGATGCGCAGATGATTTCTTTCCATTAATACAGATATTATCGCTTTGGTCTTGATCGGTACGCAAGAGGACTGGTATACGGTGCGTCCTCTGATGCTTTTGTGCCGCTTTGCTGCTGCCTGCGCGTTTCGCGGCATGGCGCTTCTTTTTAATAATATTCGAATACTGGCGTGGCGCTGCAGATCACACCGAACGCCGATACTGTTCAAAAACAGTTTTTGCGCTTTCATCCGGGACGCTGACCTGAGCGCTTTGTTTTATTTTCTGGCTTCTGGGGCTGGCGTTATTATTCTCCCTACAAGCGGACGAACCTGATACCTGTCTGCGCTGGTGCATTTCGCCACAACTTGTTTATCGTTTGGCGACAAGCAAAATCCTCACGCTCCGTTTTCGAATCATCTCTGGGACATAAAACTCTGCTTTCGACCATCCAGTTGTCATCCGGGTTTTCTCTACCTGTCGGCATTTTCACCATTTCAACTTTGCTTTCCGCTTTCGCTGAGAGGAAAGCTTGGACGGATGCAGGCATGTTTTTCCGTGTTTAATAATACCGATCTTGCCATGATTTTCTCCTTATACTGCGCAGCAACATTTCTATATTGCTTTACATTTCGGCACAATACGTTCGAACGGTTTTTTTTTTTTTTTTTTTTTTTTTTTTTTTTTTTTTTTTTTTTTTTTTTTTTTTTTTTTTTTTTTTTTTTTTTTTTTTTTTTTTTTTTTTTTTTTTTTTTTTTTTTTTTTTTTTTTTTTTTTTTTTTTTTTTTTTTTTTTTTTTTTTTTTTTTTTTTTTTTTTTTTTTTTTTTTTTTTTTTTTTTTTTTTTTTTTTTTTTTTTTTTTTTTTTTTTTTTTTTTTTTTTTTTTTTTTTTTTTTTTTTTTTTTTTTTTTTTTTTTTTTTTTTTTTTTTTTTTTTTTTTTTTTTTTTTTTTTTTTTTTTTTTTTTTTTTTTTTTTTTTTTTTTTTTTTTTTTTTTTTTTTTTTTTTTTTTTTTTTTTTTTTTTTTTTTTTTTTTTTTTTTTTTTTTTTTTTTTTTTTTTTTTTTTTTTTTTTTTTTTTTTTTTTTTTTTTTTTTTTTTTTTTTTTTTTTTTTTTTTTTTTTTTTTTTTTTTTTTTTTTTTTTTTTTTTTTTTTTTTTTTTTTTTTTTTTTTTTTTTTTTTTTTTTTTTTTTTTTTTTTTTTTTTTTTTTTTTTTTTTTTTTTTTTTTTTTTTTTTTTTTTTTTTTTTTTTTTTTTTTTTTTTTTTTTTTTTTTTTTTTTTTTTTTTTTTTTTTTTTTTTTTTTTTTTTTTTTTTTTTTTTTTTTTTTTTTTTTTTTTTTTTTTTTTTTTTTTTTTTTTTTTTTTTTTTTTTTTTTTTTTTTTTTTTTTTTTTTTTTTTTTTTTTTTTTTTTTTTTTTTTTTTTTTTTTTTTTTTTTTTTTTTTTTTTTTTTTTTTTTTTTTTTTTTTTTTTTTTTTTTTTTTTTTTTTTTTTTTTTTTTTTTTTTTTTTTTTTTTTTTTTTTTTTTTTTTTTTTTTTTTTTTTTTTTTTTTTTTTTTTTTTTTTTTTTTTTTTTTTTTTTTTTTTTTTTTTTTTTTTTTTTTTTAAAAAAAAAAAAAAAAAAAAAAAAAAAAAAAAAAAAAAAAAAAAAAAAAAAAAAAAAAAAAAAAAAAAAAAAAAAAAAAAAAAAAAAAAAAAAAAAAAAAAAAAAAAAAAAAAAAAAAAAAAAAAAAAAAAAAAAAAAAAAAAAAAAAAAAAAAAAAAAAAAAAAAAAAAAAAAAAAAAAAAAAAAAAAAAAAAAAAAAAAAAAAAAAAAAAAAAAAAAAAAAAAAAAAAAAAAAAAAAAAAAAAAAAAAAAAAAAAAAAAAAAAAAAAAAAAAAAAAAAAAAAAAAAAAAAAAAAAAAAAAAAAAAAAAAAAAAAAAAAAAAAAAAAAAAAAAAAAAAAAAAAAAAAAAAAAAAAAAAAAAAAAAAAAAAAAAAAAAAAAAAAAAAAAAAAAAAAAAAAAAAAAAAAAAAAAAAAAAAAAAAAAAAAAAAAAAAAAAAAAAAAAAAAAAAAAAAAAAAAAAAAAAAAAAAAAAAAAAAAAAAAAAAAAAAAAAAAAAAAAAAAAAAAAAAAAAAAAAAAAAAAAAAAAAAAAAAAAAAAAAAAAAAAAAAAAAAAAAAAAAAAAAAAAAAAAAAAAAAAAAAAAAAAAAAAAAAAAAAAAAAAAAAAAAAAAAAAAAAAAAAAAAAAAAAAAAAAAAAAAAAAAAAAAAAAAAAAAAAAAAAAAAAAAAAAAAAAAAAAAAAAAAAAAAAAAAAAAAAAAAAAAAAAAAAAAAAAAAAAAAAAAAAAAAAAAAAAAAAAAAAAAAAAAAAAAAAAAAAAAAAAAAAAAAAAAAAAAAAAAAAAAAAAAAAAAAAAAAAAAAAAAAAAAAAAAAAAAAAAAAAAAAAAAAAAAAAAAAAAAAAAAAAAAAAAAAAAAAAAAAAAAAAAAAAAAAAAAAAAAAAAAAAAAAAAAAAAAAAAAAAAAAAAAAAAAAAAAAAAAAAAAAAAAAAAAAAAAAAAAAAAAAAAAAAAAAAAAAAAAAAAAAAAAAA
>VOFI01003653.1_pt1 | contig 13942 bp, 19 predicted proteins | sample 5384131 | NCBI WGS metagenome assembly VOFI01 (sample SAMN12384728, study PRJNA508395) | human gut metagenome | isolation source: healthy gut H | host: Homo sapiens
CCCCGGCAGGCCAAAACACACCTGCCGGGGAACCAATTTTCCGGTCTGTGAAAAATAGGGCTTGATTTTTTCAGATCCTGTGCTATAATATTCGTGCTACGGAGGCTTAGCTCAGCTGGTTAGAGCGCCTGCTTCACACGCAGGAGGTCGATGGTTCGAGTCCATTAGTCTCCACCAGGATAGAAACCCGAACGTTCCCGATTATGGGGAACGTTCGGGTTTTCTGTTTTATCGATCCTCGCCAAAATCGTCGGACTCATCGATGAAAAGCTCAGCTCTCTCAGATCTATATGCAGAATACCTTGTGACAGTCGTCAGGGTCTTTGTCCCATTTTTTCAGTATTCATTATTCATTTATTCATTCTGATACCATCACAAAGGCGAACACGATAAGATACCAGAAACAGCCCATGCCATGGCTGACGAGACAGGCAATGACCATGAAGACCGAGCCGCAGATGGCAAGGATCGGCAGGATATAGTGCTGCCAGACGGAGGTGCCCTTCTGCTTGCGGATCCACTGGATGAACACCGGAATATAGAGCGCATAGATCGTGATGATCGGCAGCTCCGTCGGGTCAAACAGGAAGGGGACGCTCTCGAAGATCGTGCCCGTGAAGACCGTCTTGTGGCTCCAGGTGCCCGCGAGGTTGGACAGGTAGAAGTACAGACCCCAGAAGCCGCACAGCAGCAGGCCCATGACAGCGGAGTTGTTGGGCATATTCGTGTGCTCATCGACGCGGGAGAACATATGGGTGGCCGGGCCTTTGCCGCGCGCTGCAACAGAATAGACGCCGCGGCAGCAGGCGAGCATCAGACCGTTCATCGTGCCGATGCAGGAGATGGCGATGAAGAGGTTCAGGATGTTGCCGATGACGTTGCCGAAGATGTTCGTAAAGGCAACGGTCGCGCCCTTTTCGATCAGCTCCGCGTTCGATGCACCGCCGGTCACGCCGATGTAGTACAGCAGGTAGGTGGCAATGACGATGATGCCGCCGACTGTGAGGGCTTTCGGAAGATTGCGCTTCGAATCCTTCAGCTCGGAGTTGATGGTCGTTGCAATGATCCAGCCCTCATAGGCAAAAGGGAGGTTGCGCAGACGGCTGCGAAGAGGATGCTGCCCTTGCTGCCCACAACGGCGAGGGAGGGGCGACAAAGTTCTCCGTCAGCTGACCCGAGGCGAGACCGGCAATGACGCCGACGATCGCCATGATGCCGAGCGGGATGAGCTTGATGACCGTGGTGGATGCCTGGATCTTGCCTGCGAGCTTCGGAGAAAGCGCGTTGACAGCGTAGGAGCAGCAGAGGTAGAACAGCATGAGCGCGATGCACTCCGGGCCGACCACAACGCCGCCCTCGTTGATGTGGATGAGCAGCGGCATATTCGGGAACATCGTCGTGAGGAACACGAGTGTATAGCGGGCGGAGAGCCAAGCCAGAGCCGCCGTCAGGGACGGATAATAGATCGTGGACAGGAACCAGCCCATATAATAGCCGTATTTTCGGGCCGACCGTCGCTTCGGCATAGTCCACGATGCCATTGACCTTTTCATATTTCTGGGACATACCGGCGAATGTGAGGATGCAGGCGAGCATGATCGCGCCGCCGATGAGCCATGCGATGACGCCGAGCGGCATATCACCGTTTGTGATCTGGAGGATCGTCTGTGCCTTGAAGAAAACGCCGGAACCGATGACAATGCCAACAACCATGCAAATCGCGGTGAAAAGGCCGTATTTGCGTTCCAATTTGTTATTCATGAGAATACTTCCTTCCTGAAACCTGAAATGAGTGGCGCGAATACAAAACGTATTACGAGAAGAACCCGTTCAAGGGCAACATGGATATCGAGAAGCTCGAGCAGCTGATCACCTCTGTTGGTCCCGAGAACGTACCTCTGATGTTCACCTGCATCACCAACAACCCCATCTGCGGCCAGCCCGTCTCCATGGGCAACCTGAAGGAAATCAACCGCGTTGCGCATAAGTACAACATCCCGCTGGTATTCGATACCGCTCGTTGGGCTGAGAACGCTACTTCATCAAGATGAACGAGGAAGGCTACGCCGACAAGTCCATCGCCGAGATCGCCAGCGAGATGTTCTCCTACTGCGACGCCTTCACCATGTCCGCCAAGAAGGACGGCCACGCTAACATGGGCGGTATGCTGGCATTCCGCGATAAGGGCCTGTTCTGGCAGAAGTTCTCTGACTTCAACGAAGACGGCACCGTGAAGACCGACGTGGGCGTGCTCATCAAGGTCAAGCAGATCTCCTGCTACGGCAATGACTCCTACGGCGGCATGTCCGGCCGTGACATCATGGCTCTGGCCGCCGGCCTCTATGAGTCCTGCGACTTTAACTACATGAACGAGCGTGTTGCAGTGTAACTACCTGGCACAAGGCTTCTACAAGGCCGGCGTCAAGGGCGTCGTTCTGCCCGCCGGCGGCCACGCCGTGTACATCAACATGGACGAGTTCTTCGACGGCAAGCGCGATCATACCACCTTCGCCGGCACCGGCTTCTCTCTGGAGCTGATCCGCCGGGGATCGTCCGGCGACATGAGCACGCACTGGGCGCTCCTGCACAAGGTCGCAGACGAACAGGGAAGGGTCGCCCTCCTCTCCGGCGGGCAGGCGGTCGAGCGCCAGATCGATGGAGCCGTCGCGCAGACCCGCCAGCACGTCGAGCCCGGCCTCCGTGACGAACGTCATCGATCTCGGGGTGGCTGTCAAAATAGCGCGCAATATCCTGAAACAGCCGGTTGGAGTACACACGCGCGCCCATACCGATGCGCAGCCTGCGCCCGCGCCGTCCGTCCGGCTTGACGGCGCTGCAGAGCCGCTGCCACTGCTCTGCGACCGGCCGGGCCTCCCGGCAGAACGTCTCGCCCGCTGCCGTCAGCGTCAGCCCGCGGGCGTGCGGACGAACAGGGGATAGCCAAGCTCGCCCTCGAGCCGCTGGATCTGCTGCGACAGCGCCGATTGGGAAATAAACTGCCGCTCTGCGGCCGCCGAAATGCTGCGGCAGTCCGCGATCTCCAGCACATAGAGCACCTGCGCGATCGTCATAGGCACATTCCCCCTCCTTCATGCTATAAGCAAATCTAATATCGTTATTATATTATCGTGTTTTACAATTTTCAAGTCTTTGCATAAAATTAATTTGTACGAATTGCGTAGAAGCACTTCGCAGAAAGGTGGTAATCGCATTGGATCGAATTCTGTTCTCCGGCAACGAAGCCATTGCGCGCGGCGCCTATGAAGCCGGCGTAAAAAGTCTGTTCCGCTTATCCCGGTACCCCCAGCACGGAGGTATTCGAGGCGCTGCCCCAGTATCGTGATTCGCTTTACTGTGAGTGGGCGCCGAACGAAAAGGTCGCGACGGAAGTGGCCTACGGCGCGAGCCTCGCAGGTGTGCGCAGCCTCTGTGCGATGAAGCATGTCGGTGTCAACGTTGCGGCAGATCCCATTTTCACGGCTGCCCACAACGGCGTCGGCGGCGGCTTCGTCATTGTCTCCGCAGACGATCCCAGCATGCACTCCTCCCAGAACGAGCAGGATAACCGCCACTATGCCCGCGCAGCGAAGCTGGCCATGGTCGAGCCGTCCGATTCGCAGGAATGCCTGGACTTCATGCGTGAGGCCTACCGCATTTCCGAGCAGTTCGACATTCCCGTGCTCTTCCGCACCACGACGCGCGTGGCGCACTCCAAGAGTATCGTGACAGTCGGCGAGCGTGAGGAGCAGGAGGCCAAGCCCTATGCCCGCAATACGCGCAAGAACATCGCCTCCCCGGCAAACGCCTTCCTGAACCACCCGAAGCTGGAAAAGACGCTCGAGGCTCTTGAGGCCTACGGCTGCACGTCCCCGCTGAACCGGATGGAGCTGAACGGCACCAAGGTCGGCGTCATCTCCGCCTCCATTGCCTATGAATATGCGAAGGACGCCTTCCCGGAGGACACCTCCTTCCTGAAGCTGGGCCTGACGAATCCGCTGCCGATGGAGCTCATCCGCTCGTTTGCAGAGAAGGTCGAGAAGCTCTACGTCATTGAAGAGCTTGATGATTTTATGGAATCCCAGATCCGCGCTGCCGGCATCGCCTGCGAGGGCAAGAACCTGACCGGCAAGCTCTATGAGCTCAACCCGCAGCTGCTGAAGGAGCGCATCTTCGGCCAGAAGCCGGAGACGGTGGACGTCGGCGTCTCCGCCGTGTCCCGCCCGCCTGCGCTGTGCGGGCTGCCCGCACCGCGGCTTCTTCTATACGATGTCCCGCCACAAGGACTTCGTGATCTCCGGCGATATCGGCTGCTATACCCTCGGCGGTTCCGCGCCCCTGAGCGCGCTGGACAGCGTCGTGTGCATGGGCGGCGGCTTCAGCATCGGCATGGGCATGTCCAAGGCCTTCGAGCTGACCGGTCAGACGGACCGCAAGGTCTTCGGCGTCATGGGCGACTCGACGTTCTTCCACAGCGGCATGACCGGAGCGGCCGAGATTATCTACAACAAGGGCAATCTCATTCCCGTCGTGCTCGACAACTCCATCACCGGCATGACCGGCCATCAGGAGAATCCCGGCAGCGGCCGCAATCTGCAGGGCGACATTGCCGAGGCCCTGAAGATCGAGGACATCCTCGCCGCCTACGGCTACAAGAATATTTACATCGTCGATCCGCAGGATCTTGAGGCCATGGAGCAGGCCGTGCAGAACGCGCTTGCCTCCGAGGTCCCCGCTGCCATCATCACGCGCCGCCCGTGCCTGCTCATCAAGCGCATCAAGCACAACATTGGCCAATGCGTGGTGGACGAAGAAAAATGCGTCGGCTGCAAGCGCTGCCTGAAGGTAGCCTGCCCGGCCGTCACCATCCGCGACAAGAAGGCCCACATCGATCCGAACCAGTGCGTCGGCTGCACGGTCTGCGCGCAGGTCTGCCCGAAGGGCGCCATTTCCAGAAAAGGAGAACTGAGCCATGAAAGCAACAAAAAGAGCGCACTCCTGTTGTCGGCGTCGGCGGTCAGGGCGCCATCCTGACGGCCAAGGTCCTGGTCAACGGCCTGATGAAGGCGGGCTACGACGTCAAAATGTCCGAGGTCCATGGTATGAGCCAGCGCGGCGGCAGCGTCTCCACGCAGGTCCACTGGGGCGAGAAGGTCTATTCTCCCGTCATCGGCAAGGGTGCGGCAGATATCATCGTCGCGTTTGAGAAAATGGAAGCAGTCCGCTACGCCGACTTTTTAAAGCCCTGACGGCATTGCCGTCATCAACGACTACGAGATCGCATCTTCGAGCATTGCCGCCGGTCTGTGCGAGTATCCCAACGGCTGCCTCGAGGCCATGCAGCAGCACTTCCGCTGCCATGTGCTCAAGGCGGGCGAGATCGCCGAGCAGCTCGGCAATGCCAAATGCATGAACATCGTGCTCTTCGGCTCCATGGCCAAGGCGCTCGGCATGGACGACATCGACTGGGAAGCCGTCATCGCCGAGACCGTCCCGCCGAAATTCCGCGAGCTGAACCTGCGCGCCTACCGCGCCGGGCATGATGCCGTGCAGCTTTAAGATCGGAGGAACCATGATCCACAGCTTTACCGAGCTTCGGGAAAGGGCCGGCGCAGTCCGGCCCCAGACCGTTGCCGTTGCGTGCGCGCATGACGCGCACACCCTCGAGGCCGTGCCCACGCCGCGCAGGAGGGCATTCTGAACTATCTGCTCATCGGCCACCCGGAGGAGATTCTCTCCATCGGCCGCAGCCTCGGCCCACCATCGCACCGGAGACTGTTATCCCCGCTGCAACGGACGAAGAGGCGGCCGCCATTGCCGTTTCTCTCGTGCGCGAAGGCCGCGCAGGCTTCCTGCAGAAGGGCCTGATGCAGACGGCGACCATTCTGAAGGCCGTCGTCAACAAGCAGACCGGCATCGGCCTTGGCCGCCCCATGTCCCATGTGGCGCTGCTGGAGCTGCCGGGCTACCCGAAGCTGCTCGGCGTGACGGACGGCGGCATGATCCCGAATCCGGATCTGGAAGGGAAGAAGGCCATCGCCCACAACGCCGTCGCCATGTTCCACGGCCTCGGCTATGAGCGCCCGCTCGTCTCCGCCGTCTGCGCGGCCGAAAATGTCAGCCCGAAGATCATCGAGACCGTCGATGCGGCGGCATTGAAGCAGGCCGCACTCGAGGGGCGCGTTCGGCCCGTGCGATGTGGAAGGCCCCATCTCGCTCGATCTGGCCCTCAGCCGCGAGTCCGCGCAGATCAAGGGCTATGAAAGCCCCGTGACCGGCGAGACGGATATTCTGCTCGTGCCCGGCATGGCGGCAGGCAACATGATGGTCAAGTCGCTCGTCCTGTTCGCCGGGGCCAGAATGGTCGGCGTCGTCACGGGTGCAAAGTGCCCCATCGCACTCAATTCCCGCAGCGCGAGCTTTGAAGAGAAGTACCATTCGCTGCTCGTCTGTGCACTGATGAGCAGCAGCCGCGAGGAGAATGCAGAATGAAGCTTTTGATCATCAATCCCGGCTCCACCAGCACGAAGCTGGCGCTCTACGACGGGGCGAAGAAGCTTCTGCAGGAGAATCTGGAGCATGATGCCGCTGCACTGCAGCAGTATCATGGCATCGGCGATCAGGTGCCGATGCGTCTGGCCGTCATCCGCGATTTCCTCGACCGCAGCGGCGTGCATCCGGAGGAGCTTGCAGCCGTTATTGGCCGCGGCGGCCTTGTCTTCGGCCTGAAGACGGGCGGCTACCTTGTGAACGAAGACCTGTGCCATGCCCTTGTGGACGACGACCTCAGCCAGCCGCACGCCTCAAACCTTGGCGGCCTGCTGGCCCGCGAGATCGCTGCGCCGCTCGGCATCCCCGCCTATATCTACGACGCCGTGACGTCCGGCGAGCTGACGGACGTCGCCAAGATCACCGGCTTTGTCGACATCGAGCGCCGCAGCTTCTGCCATGTGCTCAACAGCCGCGCCATGGCCCTGCGCTATGCGCGTGAGCACGGCAAGCATTATGAGGAGCTGAACCTCATCGTCGCGCATCTCGGCGGCGGCATTTCCGCCAGTGTGCACCGCCACGGCGAGATCATCGACTCCGTCGGCGACGACGACGGCCAGTTCTCCCGAGCGCTCCGGCTGCGTGCCCTCGCTCGGGCTCATCAAGCTCTGCTATTCCGGCAAATATACCTATGAGGAAATGCGGAAAAAGATCCGCGGCCGCGGCGGCATGTATGCCCACCTCGGCACGAGCGACTGCCGCGTCATCGAGCAGATGATCCGCGACGGCGACCGCCACGCCGACCTGATCTTCCAGGCGCAGGCCTATCAGATCGCCAAGGCCATTGGCCTGCTGTCCATCGTGCTCAAGGGCGACTGCGACGCCATCATCCTGACGGGCGGCGTGGCCAACTCCAAAATGCTGACGGGCGTGTGGAGGACTACGTCAAATTCATCGCGCCGGTCTGCGTCATGCCCGGTGAAAGCGAGATGGAGGCGCTGGCCCTCGGCGGCATGCGCATCCTGCAGGGTGAGGAAAATGCCCGCATCTATCATATTGTAAACGGAGTAAATGGAAAGGAGGGGCAGGGATGATCTCGGAGAGCCTTGTCCATTTGGGAGAAAAGAAGTCCGGCATCCGCGAGCTGTTCGAGTACGGCCTCCGTCAGGCAGCCATCGTCGGAAAGGAAAAATGTCTATGACTATTCGCTCGGCAATCCCTCCGTACCCGCGCCGGAGGAGGTCGCCTCCATCATCCGCGAGCTTCTGGAGGGCGACAGCCTTGCCCTGCATGGCTACACACGCCCGCAGGCGGCGCGCGGAGGCCCAGCAGGCCGTTGCCGACGACCTGACGCAGCGCAGCGGCGATACGATCCGCCCGGAGAACATCTTCTTCACCTGCGGCGCGGCCCCGGCCCTTGTCGCCGTCCTCCGCGCGCTGGCCGTAGAAGATGCCGAATTCGTCGCAATTGCCCCGTATTTCCCGGAATATCAGGTCTTCGTGTCCTACAACGGCGGAAAATTCGTCGAGGTCCCGCCCGATACGAAGAATTTCCAGGTCGATATCGCCGCTGTGGGTGCGCGCTCACGCCGCACACGCAGGCCGTTCTGGTCAATTCTCCGAACAATCCCTCCGGTGTGATCTACAGCCGCGAGACACTCACGGCCCTCGGAGCCCTGCTCGAGCGCAAGAGCGCGGAATACGGCCACCCGATCTATATCATTGCCGACGAGCCCTATCGTGAGCTGGTCTATGACAATGCCGAAGTCCCGTATATCCCCGGCATCTACCGCGATACCGTCATCTGCTATTCTTACTCCAAGTCGCTGTCCATGCCCGGCGAGCGTATCGGCTACGTCTGCATCCCCGACAGCGTGACGGACAGTGCAAGCTGCACGCCGCCGTCGCCGGTGCATCCCGCGCCTTCGGCCATGTCTGCGCGCCGTCCATGATGCAGCGTGTTATCGCTCGCGCCACGGGTCTGCGTCCCGACCTCGAGGCCTATGACAAAAACCGCCACACGCTCTACAACGCGCTGTCGGAAATGGGCTACGAGTGCGTGAAGCCCGAGGGCGCATTCTACATGATGGTCAAGGCCCCGGGCGGCGACGCCCACGCCTTCTCCGAACGCGCCAAAAAGGAAAATCTGCTGCTCGTCCCGGCGGACAGCTTTGGCTGCCCCGGCTTCTTCCGCATCAGCACCTGCGTCGATCCCGCCATGATCCAGCGGAGCCTTCCCGCATTCCGGCGCGTCCTGCAGGACTAAGGCGGGACGCCCATCTCGATACTGCACCCTCAGCGGCATGGTCCTCGCCGGGCCATGCCGCAGCTTGTCATAAAAAGTCCCATCGGGCTTTTCTGCCAAGCTGCTTTCAGAATTGCAAAATCAATTTTTAGAGCATGATTTTGCAATTCTGCCGCTGCGGCGGGTGATCGAACGCGAAAGGACACCCTGACGGTTTCCTTTCACACTTTTCTTCCCTCCGAAACTATTGACTTGGCATTCTTTGATAGCCTGAGCGGCATGGTCCTCATCGGGCCATGCCGCTATTTCTGATTCCGTATTCCGTATCTTTTCCAATTTTTTGTCGAATTCCTTCCCGCATTTTCTTGACACGATCCGGAAATCATGATAGTATTAACAAGTATGGAAAGCAGTAAGCCTTGCGCGCTGCGCAAGGGGGTTTCAGCAGTCTTTTCCACATGGCGGCAACGCCTTATTGATGGAGTTAAAGCTCAAATTTTATAAGTTGGTAACTTTATAACCGGTGCGAAAGCACATCAACTTGTGAAACGGTCAATAAGAGTAGTAAAAAGTAATCTTTGCTATATAGACTCTGAAACCTGTCATCTTTGTCCTGCTGCGGCGGCGCGCGATCGCGTCCGCCGGAAGCGCTATGCGGCAAGTGAGGGGTTCACTTGCCGTTTTTGATCTTTCCGGGGAAATGGGGAGCTTCCATGGAAAATAAGCTGAAGCTGTATGGGTTCAATAACCTGACAAAGGCGCTGAGCTTTAACATTTACGACGTCTGCTATGCCAAGACCGAGCGCGAGCAGCAGAAGTATATTGCCTATATCGATGAGCAGTATAATTCCGACCGCCTCGTGAAGATCCTGACGAACGTCTCGCAGATGATCGGCGCAGAGGTTCTGAATATTTCCAAGCAGGATTATGATCCGCAGGGCGCTTCCGTCACGCTGCTTCTGGCCGAGGATGCCGCCATCAAGCGCGCAGACAGCCGACTTGTGCTTGGCCATCTGGATAAAAGCCATGTGACAGCGCACACCTACCCGGAATACCACCCCGAAACCTGCCTTGCCACCTTTCGGGTGGACATCGACGTGGAGACCTGCGGGGAGATCACGCCGCTTTCTACTCTGGATTATCTTATCGGCAGCTTCGATTCCGACATCATCACACTGGATTACCGCGTGCGTGGCTTTACGCGTGACGTGTCCGGAAAAAAGCTGTTTATCGACCATGACATTACGTCAATCCAGGACTATATCGACGCCAAAATTCTGGCACGTTACGATGCTATCGACATCAACGTCTATCAGGCAAACCTCTTCCACACGAACATGCTCATCAAGGAGCTGGATCTGCAGAACTACCTGTTCAACGTGGATGCCAACGAGCTTCCGCCTCAGACCCGGCTGGACATCAGCTCCAGTCTGCGGCGCGAAATGATCGAGATCTTCAGCGGAAGGAACATCTATTGATATGGAAAACCAGCTTTCTCAGGCACGCGCGCCGATCTTCGAGGCTTTGCGTGCCTTTTTCCAAAGAGCGCGTCGTTCCGTTCGATGTGCCGGGCCACAAGCACGGGAAGGGGGAATCCGAGCTGACGGAGTTCCTCTGGGCAGGCCACAATGGATGCCGACGTCAACTCCATGAAGCCACTCGACAACCTCTGCCACCCGGTGTCCGTCATCCACGACGCCGAGGTGCTGGCAGCGCAAGCCTTCGGTGCAGCACATGCTTTCTTCATGGTCAGCGGAACGACCGGCTCCGTGCAGGCCATGATCCTGAGCGTGTGCAAAAAGGGGCGACAAGATCATCATGCCGCGCAATGTGCACCGCAGTGCCATCAATGCGCTCGTGCTGTGCGGTGCCGTGCCGGTCTATGTTAATCCGGGCGTCGATCCGCAGCTCGGCATCGCGCTGGGCATGTCGCTTGCCGACGTGGAGCGCGCCATCGAGGCCAATCCGGACGCGAAGGCTGTCCTCGTGAACAATCCGACGTATTACGGCGTCTGCTCTGATCTGCGAAGCATCGTGAAGCTGGCCCACGCACACGGCATGCGCGTGCTGGCGGACGAAGCTCACGGTACGCATTTTCGTTCTCGGACGCGCTGCCCGTTTCCGCCATGGCAGCGGGGGCGGATATGGCGGCCGTCAGCATGCACAAGTCCGGCGGCAGCCTGACACAGAGCTCCATGCTGCTCATCGGTCCCCTGCCATGAGCGAGGGCTATGTCCCGCGCCGTGATCAACCTGACACAGACGACAAGCGCATCGTACCTGCTGCTGGCAAGCCTGGACATTTCGCGCCGGAATCTGGCCCTGCGCGGGCAGGAGACCATGGCGCGCGTCGCTGCGCTGGCGGAGTATGCCCGCGCGGAGATCAATAACGCCATCGGCGATTACGATGCGTTCTCCAAAAGAGCGCATCAACGGAACGAGCTTTTTCGACTTCGACATCACGAAGCTGTCCGTCCCACGCTCGGGCTCGGCCTAGCCGGGATCGAGGTCTATGATCTGCTGCGCGACGAATACGGCATCAGATCGAATTCGGCGACATCGGCAACATTCTGGCCTATGTGTCCGTCGGCGACCGCGAGCGCGAGATCGAGCGCCTCGTCAGCGCCATGGCCGATCTGCGCCGCCGCTTTCAGGCGCACCGGTATGGCCGGTATGCTGACGCAGGAATACATTCCGCCGCAGGTCGTGCTTTCCCCGCAGGACGCGTTTTACGGCCGGAAGGTCCGTCTGCCGCTGGCGCAATGCGAGGGGCCGCGTCTGCGGCGAGGGATTCGTCATGCTATCCGCCCGGCATCCCCATCCTTGCGCCGGGCGAGCGCATCACGCGCGACGTACTGACTATATCACCTATGCCAAGGCCAAGGGCTGCAACCTGACCGGCCCGGAGGACCTGCACACCGGGAATACCTGAACGTGCTGACAAAGGAGTGAGACAATGGAGCTTTGGTTTACGGAGGGCATACGCCGTATGTGAATTTTCTGACCAGCTGCGGGCGCGGCGTGCTGATCAGGGCATTCCGCAACAGCTCCATGGCGGCATCCCGTGGCGACAGCTCTTTCGGTGCCGGGGTATGCGAGCACCGTCTCATCCTGATCGCGGTCATTGTGCCGCTGTTCAATATGCTGGCCGTCGTCGTGCTGGAGGTGTTCCAGTGGACAGAAGCCGAAGCCGCTGCATCCTCGGCCAGATCGCAAAAAATCCGCCAGCTTCATAGGCGACTGATGGTCATCAGGCGCGGTGCATCACGACGTGGATCTTCTGTTTCAAGTATCCTGGGCATGTTCCAGGCCGGGGCTTCAAACCGGACAAACCGGCGTATAATACCGTATTTCGGATAACGAGCATAGAGAGGGCAAAAACCATGAATTTCGAATGATCGGGCAGGTCGTCGGCCGCGTTGTGCATCGAGGCCGCGCTGATGTACCCTGCCGATGATCGCAGCGGATTTGGCGGACGAATTCTCGGTCCTTGCTTTCTGATCACGATCGGCATCACCGGCGGCATCGGGCTGGTCGTGGCGCGTGCGCGCTAAGTCCGGCGGCATCACCGCGCGCGACGGTTTTTCATCGTCGGCCTGTCGGGATCGCCATGTCGCTGCTCGGCGCGGATCCTTTAAAGCAGTTTCTACGGGCGATATCCCGAACTACGTCGACGCCCTGTTCCGGGGAATCTCGGTCTGACTTTTGACTCCGGCGCCAACGTCGTCCCATCACGCCGGAAACGCCGACGCAGCGGCCCATGTTCTGGCGACTTTGTTTACACACACTGGATCGGCGGCATAGGGCATCCTCGTGTTCGTGCTGGCCGTGCTGGCAAAACGCAACCATGGGTACATCCGTGCGCGCCAGACCGGCCCGGCGGGTCGGCAAAGCTCAGAGTACCCGCACATCCCGCAAGAACCCGCCATCCTCTACCTGCTGTATATCTGCGCTCACGCTCGTGGAACCGTTCTGCTCATCGCTGGCGGCATGAGCTTTTATGACACACTGCCATTCGTTCGCCACCGCTTGGGCGCACGCGCTGAGCATCGGCTACTACAACAGCACCTATCATCAGGCATCGTTGTGGGCGGTGATTCCGTAGTCCTCTTCGACCTGTATTACCCATCGTTCATCCGCACCGCGCTACGCAACGAGGAGCTGCGCTGGTTCCTCGGCATCATCGCTTCGCCGTCCTCACGATCGCATTCGACATCTGGCAATCTCTACGGCGGCGTCGACCATGCGCTGCGCTATTCTTCCAGGATCCATCATCGATCATCCTCGCGACGGGCTTTGCCACCACGGACTTCAATCTCTGGCGGAATACTCCAAGTTCCTGCTCGTGCTGCTGATGTTTGTCGGCGGCTGCGCAGCACCGCCAGCGACCTGAAAGTCTCGCGCGTGATGCTGCTGTTCCAAATCCTGCACGATCGAAGTCAAGAAAGATGCTGCGCCCGCGCTGCGTGGAAAGACGGCAAGCCGGGGTCAAACGGGCAGACCGTCTAACGATGAACGCCGGGAGCACAACAACGATCAGAGCGTAGTAGCCGTCATAGCCATAGATCTTGGAGATGATGGTCGACAGGCCGAGCAGGGAAACTGCGTAGCACAGGCCGATGACGATCAGGTAAACGATGACGCTGGACCAGCCTTGCTCTTATTCTTCGGGAAGCAGTGGCCCTCGAAGCGCTGGATCATGCTTCCCAGCGGCCATAACGACATTGACGCCGTCATGCGCCAGAGACGAAGGAGACTTCGACCCTATGACTTCCACATTTTTCATGGAAGGGCTGCGCCGTCGCGCGACGCGCTCGGCATCCCGGCCGCTCATGGAAAAGGAAAAGGCAGGCACCGTCGCCAACCTCGGCAACTTACCCATAGAAAATCGCTGGCGCCGCTGGAACGCCCCGTACCGCACCGCGCGGGCCGGAGAATCTCCGTCTTTCAACCGGCCATCTTGCTGAGGGCGTGCCCGCCGTTCCGGCTCGTCATCCGCAGAAAGTTAATACTCCTGCATCCGGGGGAGCAGCTTCGACAAGCTTGGTATCTGGGCTGATAACATCCACACGTACGCCAGGGGCTACGCAACACCTGTGCCCGTGGCTGTTTCGTTACCGTCAGCGCGCTGCGCCAGCTCGACGCAAACCGACGCCTGCTGGTGATCTTCGTCGCTCTCAGGCAGAGGTTTTGTCCACGCGCGCTCGTAATT
>VOFI01001963.1_pt1 | contig 13937 bp, 26 predicted proteins | sample 5384131 | NCBI WGS metagenome assembly VOFI01 (sample SAMN12384728, study PRJNA508395) | human gut metagenome | isolation source: healthy gut H | host: Homo sapiens
GTTCCGGCTGGCGAGTCCGTCACCCTGACTGCCACCATCACGCTGACCGCGGAAGACAAGGCCTATCTCGACGCATCCTTCGAGAACGGCATGTATGTCGAAGGCTTCCTTTATGTGAAGTCCGCCACGGATGACACGACCGACCTCGAGATGCCGTTCCTCGGCTTCTACGGCGACTGGTCTCAGGCTCCTGCGTTCGACTCTGCTGACGAAGACGAAGCCAGCCTGTATCCGCTCAGCATTTTCACGAACAATGCCGCCATCGGCACGAACCCGTACATCCGTACCGGCGCTTCCGGCGACGAGTACAATGCCTTCTCCTATGCCAACCCGCTTGCCGAGATCGACGTCGGCTTGCTCCGCAACCTGAAGAAGATCAACTTCCAGGTTAAGGATAAGGTCACGAACGAGGTCTACTTCGACCTGACCGGCGAGTATATGGCAAAGTCCTACTATAACTCCGGCTACGGCCAGATCATCCCGCTGTATGTTCTGGCAGAGGAAGGCGAGGTCTGGAACGGCCTTGACAAGAACGACAACAAGCTGCCCGACGGCACGACCGTCACCTACACTGCCAGTGCATGGCTCGATGACGGCGACGACGTGATGGACGATTCCTTCTCCTTTGATGTCACGCTGGACGACAAGGCTCCCGTTGTGGGAGAATGAGGCGACCCTCCAGCAGGATCTCAAGATCGAGAACGGCAAGGTCCTTCTTCCGCTGAAGCTCAACGACAATCAGCACATCGCGGCCCTGATCTTCGTCAACAACGACGGCATCATTATGGGCAAGTATGAAGTCAAGAATGAGCCGGGCAAGACCTTTACCCAGGACTACGACATCACCGGCTTCGGCCCCGACTTCACCATCGTTGTGGCGGACTACGCCTGCAATGAGACGGAAATCGATGTCTCCCTCGACCTCGGCGCAATGGCCGATCAGAAGCCTGCCATGCAGAAGCTGAGCTCTGATCGCCTGTATGGCTGCGAGACGTTTGACCGCGCTGCCGTTGAAGGCGGCTGGTTCAGCGCCAACAAGGCAGACATGAGCGACTACCGCAACGAGACGTTCGACAGCTCGAACCGCTATTATTCTGCAGAGTACGTCAACGGCTACCTCGTGGCCCAGCGCGCAACGGACGGCGCGGTCGTGCTTGTTACCCCGTACAACACCTACTGGGGTTCTCAGACCCTCGTCACTCAGTCCGACAAGGTCGGCGACAGCGGCTTCAAGGTCCTGTACGACATGGCACTCGACTATTCTGACAAGGGCAAGAGCGATTCGGATACGGTCAGCAACCACCTCTACGCTGTCGGCTGGAACTATGAAGGCGACCGCGACGGCGATGGCAAGGATGACGGAAGCAACGCTCTCTTCCAGATCAGCTTCTACCCAACGGCTACATCTCCCTTGAGAAGATCGCCGACATCACCGGCTCCGACGGTGAGATCCTGACCCTCGGCTGCACGACGGAAGGCCAGCTTTACGGCATTTCTACCGCCGGTAAGCTCTACAGCCTCGAGCGCGACGGCGTGTGCACCTACATCGGCACGACCGATTTCGTAAACTACGCCAACTACTCCGGCTGCAATGTCATCCAGTCCATGGGCTATGATCACAACACCGACACGATGTACTGGTATGCACACAGCCAGACGGCTGCAGGCAACACCACATCAATGTCTGCATGACCTACAAGGTCGACCTTGCCACCGGCAAGTGCACAGAGGTCGGCACCTACGGGCCCCGGCGGCCAGACGTCCCTGTTCGTTCCGACCGACAAGACGTCCGATCTGTTCACCATCGGCGTGGATCCGCAAGAGCGCTTCCAGCTTTCCCCGTATCAGCTTACCATGACGCAGGGCCAGCGCAGGCGCTTTGAGGTCGAGTGGAATCCGTGGAACGCTAAGGCAAAGCGAACTGACCTGGGCCTCCGCGGACGAGACCAACGCCACCGTCACACAGCAGGGCTTCGTCACCGCCGTAGGCGGGGCGAGACCAAGATCACCGCGACCGGCAAGGTCTGGGGATCCTTGGCACTGGGATGAAGAAACCAGCTCCACCGTCCCGCAGTGGGTCGATTACACCGCGACCGCTACGGTCCGCGTCGTTGGCTCCGCAGATGCCATCTACACCTATATTGTGGCGGACTTCAAGAACGCCGCCAATGGCTTTACCTGGGTTACGTTCTCCGACAAAACGCCCACGCAGCTCACGCAGATCGCGAAGCAGAAGCTTACGGTCGTCGGCATCGACGGCGAGGAGAGCACGACCGATGCCATGTGGCAGGGTGCAGCCTACTACAACGGCTATGTCTACGCAGTCGTGAAGGAAGCCCGCGCTATGGATGACAGCACGTTCGGCGTCGGCACGTCCCTCTACCGCTTCAAGGTCAACAAGGGCGAAACCCCGGATAAGACCACGTTCGGCGATATCGAGTTCATCGGCTTCACCGCAGGCGTCGAGCTCGGCAACATGGGCTTCGATTACAACACCGGTCGTATGTATGCGGTCGATCTTACGAACCGCGGCCTCGCCATTGTCGACCTCGACACCGGCGCGATCGACCTGCTCGGCACCTACTCCGGCGAGATCGGCGGCCCGGCGATCACCCCCCCGCCATGACCGTCACTGCAGAAGGCTACATCATCGTCTCGGATATGTCCGGCAACCTCTACATGGTCGATGCCGACACCCTGAGCACGACGAAGCTCGGCTCCCTCGGTCAGGATACCTGGTACTATGCTTCTATGATGTATGACTACAACACTGGAAACATCTACTGGAACCCCTGCATGAATGCCGGTTCTTCTCCGCTGTGCCTCGTCCGCATCGACCCGCAGGAATGGGATCCCGATAAGCTTGAAGCGACGATCGTGAAGATCGGCAACGTCTCCACGAAGTCTGGCGTTGAGTCCACCGCAATGTTCACCATTCCGGAGAATGAGCCGGAGACGAAGCACATCCCCGTTGAGGGCATCGAGATTACGAACGGCGACAGTGTCACCGGCCTTGTCGGCGGCACGCTGCAGCTCGATACCGTCACGACCCCGGTCCGCCCGACTGTCCGTACTCGCACCTGGACCAGCAGCAACCCCGATGTCGTCACCGTTGACCGCTTTGGTGTTGCCACGTTCCACGGCGTCGGCACGGCGACCGTCACGGTCTCCATCACGAACAAGAATCCCTGAGGTCGAGGGCGGCCCGTTCACGGACAGCATCGACGTCACGGTCTACGCCTCCGCAGGCACGTTTCCTCGTTCCTGAACGACGACCAGAACGGCGGCAGCGGCTACTATGACTTCTGGCTGCAGGTCCCGGACAACAACCTGAGAACCTGCCCGGTGACGACCTCTGCCATCGGTGCTTACTCCCCTGCGCACCGGCGCTTACTACGACGGCTGTGTCTACGCCTACAACTCCAAGGGCGACTTCTACCGCTTCGATGCTTCGGACGTTTCGTCCTACACGAACCTTGGCAGCGTCAACCTCGACGTGGAGACCGATCAGGTCACCGGCATGGCCATGGACTACACGACCGGCACCATGTACGGCCTGACGCTCAGCGGCAAGCTTGTGACGATCGACCTTGATAACGGCGCCGTCACCGAGATCGCGGCGACCTCCGAGAAGGTCACGGCTCTTGCAATCGACAAGAGAGGCGTCCTCTACGCAGCCGGAAGCACTGCCATCGGCGTGGAGGCGAAGCTCTACACCGTCGATCCGAAGACAGCTGCCTGCACCTTCGTCATGGATATCCCGGGCGCTCAGGTTGGCACCGGCAGCACCTACTACGGCAGCATGTCCTACAACGCACAGATGACCTATGACTTTGGCACGGATCGTCTGTACCTGCATGCAACGTATCACACGAAGCAGCTGGCTATGAGCAGCGGCATGTACATGTTCATGCTGGGCGAGGGCACGCCTGAGCTCGTGAACCTCGGCAAGATCTCCGTCCAGACCGCTCCCGGCCGTACGACGAAGCAGGGCGATGCCTATCTCGGCCTCCTGAGCTCCATCCCCACCGCAGAGCAGACACCTGTCGGCAAGGTCAACGGCATCCTGCTGAATAAGACCGTCGGCCGTCTGGCCCTTGGCGAGTCCCTTCCAGCTTACCGGCAAGGTCCGCCCGTCCAACGCGGCGAACCAGGCCATCACCTGGAGCTCCTCCGATGAGAACGTCGCGAAGGTCGATGCAAACGGTCTGGTCACGTCCGTTGCCGCAGGCAACGTCATCACCGCCACGAGCGTTGAGACCGGCGTTACTGCCACCTGCACGCTGACTGTGGTCGACATGACCGGCAAGCCTGTTTCCACGGCTTACACGGTCTCCGCCAAGCACGATGCTCTCTACAGCTTCAACCCCGAGCTGCCGGACTCCACGGCGACTGAGGTCGCGACCTTCAGCGGCGGCACGAACATCACGGGTCTTGCCTATGACTATGAAGGAGGCCTGTACTATGTCGTCAACGAAGGCGGCCTGCCCTACATCTACTACTACGACCTCACGTCGAAGCAGACCACGCTGAAGGGCCAGGTCTACACCTTCACCGATGCCAACGATCTCGCGTATGACCCGGTAAATAAGGTGCTGTATGTTGTCGCGGGCTTCTACCTGTTCCAGTTCAATCCGTCCTGTATGGATCCCACGCAGCTGAACTACTGGACGGCCTACCGCGATATGTCTGGCATGACGAACATCCCGTCTCCGCGTACCGTTGCCTGCAAGGACGGCAATGTCTATGTCCTCGCCAGAGGCTATGGCAATACCGAGCTCATCCGCGCGGATGTGGATCTCACCACATTCACGAAGCTTGCAGAGGTCGACCTCATGGTCGAAAACCGCCTCAACGAAATGGACTACGATCCGACGACCGGCCTGTTCTATGTGACCGACTCGGCGCATCGCCTCTACTCCTTCGATGAGACCGGCGCGATCACGCTGATCGACACCGTCGGCGGCGGTCTGGACCTCAACGGTCTGACTATCGCCCCCGCTGGAAAATAAGCAAATACCGGCCGCCCTGTCCCCGGGACAGGGCGGCAGACTATCAGAAAAGCCGAAAGGCTTTTCTGATAAAATTGCAGTCCATTGCGCGCACGAATCGCCCGTCAAAGGCGGGCGATTCGCACACTTACGGACTGAGCTGTATTTTCTCCGACGTACACGCCGCCGGAGAAAATGATTCCACTTGATTCGCCGCCTGCGAGCGGCGAACTCTGCGAGGCTATTTGATATGTTGCTGCCCGGTTGTCCCAATTTGCTCCCTTGCATTCCCTTGCATTTTCACCTCCGGCGCGATAAAATGAAAAAAAAACGGAGGCTAAATCGATGGAACCTGTTTCGCTGTTTTATGAAAAGCGCGCGCAGATCCTGCTGAAGAATCTGCGCGCCCGGCATTTTGATGCATGCTACTGCCCGAACCGAACCTCTGCGCTTGCTGCTGCGCTGCGGCTGATCCCCCAGGGCTCTCTGGTTGGCTGGGGCGGCGCGCGCTCTGCTGACCAGATCGGCCTGCAGCAGGCCCTGCGGGACGGCCCGTGGCGCGCCATCGACCGCGAGCATGCAGACGGATGCCGAGCGGGAGCAGGCGGCCCACGACTGCCTCTCTGCCGATTTCTTTCTGACGGGCGCGAATGCCGTCAGCCTTACGGGAGAACTGGTGAATATCGACGGCAAGGGAAACCGCGTTGCTGCCATCGTGTTCGGTCCGCGCGAGATCATCGTGATCGCCGGGATGAACAAGGTCGTCGATACGCTCGACGAGGCCGTGCACCGTGCCCGAACGATCGCCGCGCCGAAAATGAGCAGCGCTTCCTCGGCAAAACGCCGTGCGCGCAGACCGGCTGCGTTGACTGCCACGGTGAGGAATGCATCTGCAATCAGATCCTCATCACGCGAAATTGCCGCCCCGCCGGGCGCATCCATGTCATCCTCGTCGGCGAGGAGCTTGGCTTCTGAACAAAATTGGTAAAAAAAATCGGAGCCTCCGCTTTCAGAGCGGGGGCTCCGTGTTTTTGCCAAGGGTCAACCGTTTGCTACGTTGAACAGGGAATAGAACTGCTCGCGGCGTGCCATCAGGGCATCAAAGCTGCCGCGTTCGCAGATCTCGCCGTTTTTCAGAACGAGAATTTCATCATATTTCCGCAGCAGCGGCTCCTCGAGCCGGTGTGTAACGACGATGCGCGTCAGACCCTCAATGGCCAGAATGGCGGCGCTGACGGAATAGGCCGTGGCGGCGTCCAGCGCTGCCGTGGCCTCGTCGATGAGCAGGACGGGCGTCTGCCGCAGCAGGCAGCGCGCGATAGAGATGCGCTGCCGCTCGCCGCCGGAGAGGCCGGAGCCGCCCTCACCGCAGATATAGTCCTCGCCGCGCTCGGCCAAAAGGGGAGTCAGACCGGCCTTCTCCGTGGCCTGCTGCACAAGCATCTCGTCAAAGTGGCGGAACATCGTGATGTTGTTGCGGATGGTATCGTCGAAGATAAACACGTTCTGCTGCACGACGGAAACAAGGCCGTAGAGTGATTCCGTTGCAATGCTGCGCAGCTCGCGCTGATCGAAGCGGATGCTGCCCTGATAGTCGTTGCTGCTGCCCATGAGCAGGTTCATGAGCGTGGACTTGCCGCTGCCGGATGTGCCGACGATGGCATAGCTTTTTTCCGGCCTCAAAGCGGACGGAAACGTCGTTCAGGACGGGCGCACTCGTGATAGCCGTAGGTCAGGTGATCGATGGTGATACCGTCGCGCAGGACCGGGTCCATCTGCTCGCCGCTCTCGCGGACGTTTTTGCCCACGGCATCGGCCAGCTTGTCGATGAGGGCAACGGCGGCACGGCGGTTGGCCAGAATGGGCGGCACGGAGCCGATGGGATCGACCACGAAGCTCATGAGCGGCAGGGAACACGATGACGACGCCGGGCGTAACGCCCTGCTTCGTCACGGCAAGATAGGCGCCGAACAGGAACACGCCGAGTTGAGCTACGATCCCTGCGCCGGTACCGAGCATGGTGATGACCTCCTCCATGCGGCGGCGACGGCCCTTCGTCTCCTCCAGTTCCTCGTTACGGCGGCAGAAGCGGGCAACGACCTCTGCCTCTGCCTTGAAGCTCTTGACAACGGAGAAGCCGGACAGAAGGTCCTTCGTCATGGCGACGAACGACTCGTTCTGCCGCGAGACCTCCGTCTCCATCCGCGCCAGCCTGTTGCCGCACAGGACGGAAACAGCCAGCGGCACGAGCGACAGCAGCAGGGCAAAGCCGGTGAGCAGGGGACTGTAGAGCAGCATCATGACCAGGCCGCCCACAAAGGGAGACGCTCTTTGTCAGAAGTGTAAAGATCTTCGCAAGGTAATTTGTCTCGATGCAGACGGCATCATTCGTCAGGGCGGAGATATAGCGGCTCGTATTCTCGTCCGAGAACGTGCTGATGCTTTTTCTTCGTCAGCTCCGTGAAGGCGTATTCTTTATACTGCTTCATGGCGCGTCGCAGAAAGGCGGGGTAGGTATAGCATTGCACCACATAGATCGTCGTCACGCTTACCAGAACACCGAGACACAGCCAGCACATGCGAACAGCGGGGCAACGCTGTCGCCGGAGGCAATGTCGATGATCTGCTGCAGGATCCAGGCAACGGCCAGCAGCGCGCCGCCGAGCAGGAGCATTGCTCCTGCTGTGACAAAGAATGTGGCTTTATTTTTTTTCGATAGAACGTCGCGGTCAGCTGCCTGCGCAGCGCCCGGACGCAGGGCGGATCAGATTTCATAACAGCGGTTCCTCCATGACAGGTCCGCATGCACGATAACGGTATGCACGCGGGCCGGCGGGCAAGGAGAAATGCAAAATGCCCGCTGCAGGGATGCAGCGAGCGAATTTGCATCAGTCCACAATGTCAACGGTGACGCGCTTGCCGTCACGCTGGGAGACGGCCTTGATGATGGTCCGGATCTCTTTTTGCGATGCGTCCCTGGCGGCCGATGAGCTTGCCCATATCCTCGGGCGCAACGTGAAGCTCCAGAACGGTGCTCTCGCCGTCCTCGCGCCCGTGACCGTCACGGCCTCGGGATCGTCAACAAGCTTTTGCCACATAGAGCAAGAGTTCCTTCATCGTGCAGTCCCTCTCGATCAAAGGACGTTAGCCTTTTCAAAAAGCGCCTTCACGGTGTCGGTCGGCTGCGCGCCGTTCTTGATCCACTGCTTGGCCTTCTCGGCGTCGACAGCGATGGTGGCCGGCTCGGTCAGGGGATCATAGGTGCCGATCTCTTCGATGCAGCGGCCGTCGCGCGGGCTGCGGAATCAGCAACGATGATGCGGTAGTAAGGAGCCTTCTTCGCACCCATTCTTCTCAGTCTGATTTTAACCATGGGGTTTCACCTCCAAATAGAATTCAAAATATATCGTCAGACCTGGTTGCGGTCCAATTTTGATCATCTGCTTCATACTGCTGGGTCAAAAAGCCGGGGAAGCCTCCCATTTTGCCGGGCATGGCTTGCGTCCGAGGGCCGATTCGTTGTTCCCTTGCCGTTCGGTCTGCTGGGACCCATCCTTCTCAATGAGCGTCAGCACATCGCCCATGCCGAGAATACGCGACGCCATACGCTCGGGTGGAAGGGCTCGATCGATCATGTCGAGCTTTTCACCCGTGCCGATGAACTTGATGGGCTTTGCCCGTGACGGCCTTGACCGAAAGCGCAGCGCCGCCTCTTGCGTCGCCGTCGAGCTTTGGATAACATCACGCCGTCGATGTCCAGCCATTCGTTGAACGACTGGGCGGCGTTCACGGCGTCCTGGCCGGTCATGGCGTCCACGACGAGCAGGATCTCGTTCGGTGGACCTCAGCCTTGATGGATTTCAGCTCGTTCATCAGGGCCTCGTCCACATGCAGGCGGCCGGCGGTATCGAGGAAGACCATGTCGTTGCCGTGCTGCTGCGCATGACGGATGGCGGCCTTGGCGATCTTCACGGGGTTTTCCTGCCCCATCTGGAACACCGGGATGCCGAGCTGACCGCCGACGACCTCCAGCTGCTTGATGGCGGCGGGGCGGTAAATATCGCAGGCGACGAGCAGCGGGCGCTTGCCCTGCTTTTTGAACAGACCGGCGAGCTTTGCGCCGTTTACCAACGTGGTCTTGCCTGCGCCCTGCAGGCCCGACGAGCATAACGACCGTCGGCGGTGGGGGAGATGGAAATCTGGCTGATTTTCGCTGCCCATCAGACGGAACCAGTTCGTTGACGATTTTGACGATCGTCTGCCCCAGGGGTCAGGCTCTCCATCACGTCCATGCCCGGACCGGCGCTCGAAACGGACTTGACGAAGTCCTTGACGACGTAGCTGACGTCCGCCTCCAAAAGCGCAAGACGGATCTCGCGCATGGCCTCCTTGATGATCGGATTCGGACAGGCGGCCCTTTGCCGCGCAGCTTTTTGAACGCGGCGTTCAGTTTTGCGGTCAGACCTTCAAATGCCATGGCTACTCCTTCAGGGAATCAACGGCGGCAAGGATGCGCTGGGCGCCCTGCCGGGTGGCGGGATCCCCGGCCTGCAGCAGGGGCTGGGCCTCGGCGGTGATCGCGGCGAGGGCATGGCGGAGCTTTTTGCCCCGGGCGACGCAGCCGGTCACGCGCTCGAACGAAGCGAGCAGCGCCTGCTGCGGGAGATGGCGTCGTGAACGCCCTGACGGGAAATGCCCTCCTGCTCGGCGATCTCTGCCAGCGAGAGATCCTGATTGTAATAGAGGTCAAAATAGGTTTGCTGCTTTTCGGTCAGCAGCGCGCCGTAGGTGTCGAAGAGCAGGGACATGGTAAAGGCTTCCTGTTTCATGATACTGCCCCCTTTGACCTTTGGGTATTATAGCAGACGGATTTGATGCGCTTGTCAAGAGAAAACTTGACAGCCGGGAAATTCGCGCCCTGCATATTTCCCGGCAGCGGCGGCATAAGCTGAGGCGAGGTGATGGACATGCGAAACTTTTTACCGGCGGAATCTGCCCGTCCTGCTCGTGCTGGGCATCATTCTGGCCCTTTGCGGGCGCGCGGCCAAGCAGGCAGCGGCGCTCCCGGCAGGCCGTGGGGCCTGAGCCCAGCAGGGAGGGCCAGCCGCCCGTGGGAAACACCACGGCGGACCGGCTGCGGCAGTATGATGCGGCCTTCCTTGGCGGCGATACGGCGCAGAAGCGCATCTATCTCACGTCTGACGCGGGCTATGAGAACGGCTGCACGGCGCAGATCCTCGATGCGCTGCAGAAGCACCATGCTCCGGCGGCATTCTTCCTGGTCGGCAACTACATCGAGCGAAATCCAGACTCGTCCGGCGCATGGCGCAGGAGGGGCATACGGTCGGTAATCACACCTACCACCACTGGGACATGTCGAAGATCGGGGGAGATGGAGCAGTTCCGGCAGGAGCTCGAGTCCTCGAGACGCTCTACCGTGACACGACCGGGCAGGAGCTTGCAAAATTCTACCGCCCGCCGCAGGGCATCTATTCCGAGAAAAATCTCGAAAATGGCGCAGCAGCTCGGCTATCACACCGTGTTCTGGAGCCTTGCCTATGTGGACTGGCTGCAGGACGATCAGCCGACGTCGGAGCAGGCCATGCCAAGCTCATCCCGCGCATCCACAACGGAGCCGTCGTGCTGCTGCACAGCACCTCGCAGACAAATGCGGCCATCCTCGACAGCCTGCTCACGCGCTGGGAAGAGATGGGGTTATTCGTTCGGTGAAATTTCGAGCTGTTCCCGGCGGGCTGACACAGGAGCGCTGCATGGCAGCGGCAAAGGCGTCCAGCCGCCCGGCGATGCCCGGCAGAGCCTGCGCCGTTGGCAGGTCGTTCGCCGTTTCCAGCAGGCAGAAGCGCGGCGGCAGCGAGACGGTCTTGTTCAGGCACATCGCACCGAGCAGCTGGCGCGCGACGAGATCGCCGCCGGAGTAGCCGGAGACGATGACGCTGTAGAGCTGCTTTTTCCGACAGGTCGCACTGCAGCAGCAGGCTCGTCAGGCGGTTGAACAGGGCCGTGAAATTTGCGCCGACGGCATCGTTGTAGTTCGGGCAGAGGAACAGCATGGCGTCGCACCTCGCGGATCGCGGGCAGGACGGTTCGGAGATGGCTCCGCCGAAAGCAGCTGCCGCTGCGGGCAAAATGCAGACACGCGCTGTAGGAGCAGCCGCGGCAGTCGTGGATCGTGCCGTTGCGCAGCGAAATTTCCGCAATGCTGCAGCCGCTCAGGCGGCGGCTCAGCTCGCGGCCCATCCAGAGCGTGCTCGAGCGGCCGCTTTTCGGAGGCATGCAGCACGAGCAGCTTCTGGCCGCCCGACGCGCTTCGGGGAAAAGGCGAGCAGGCGTTCTCCCAGCTCCCCGTGCGTGCACGGTATGTCTCCTCCCCAGCTCCGCGCCGCGCGGCGAGAATGTGCTGGTTATAGAGGGAGCCCGTCCCTCCACGAGCGGCTTGCCGGGCAGGGCCGCTCCGGCGAGATTCGCGGCGAGCGCCAGATCCTGCGCGCCAGCGCCTTGCGTGTAGAGCCCGTCTCTCCGTCGACAACGAAGCCGCAGACGGAGCCCGACAGCCCGGCTCGCCCGCAGCCTTCGGAGCAGGCGGAGCGTCGGCTCATCCATCCCGGCGGAGCCTGCATCGGAGCGCAACAGAATACGCGCGCCGCGCAGGTCACTCCTGTGCATTGCGGACCGGACGGTCGCACAGCGCCGTCTAGATCACGTCTCTCAGGCGCGGCCCGGACGACGGCAGACGAGAGTCAGCGGCTCAGGCATCATGGCAGAAGGCCTCCAGCCCAGCCGCGCGCCCCTGATGCGGGCAAGCAGCGCGGGGTGGAGCGGCTCACGGCGCTGCAGCGGTCCGAGCGGCGTCAGCGCGCCGCTGCGCGCCGAGCCACACACCGCCGAGCGGCAGAGCGGCATCATACGGCTGCCCGCGCACAAGAGACAGAATGCTCACGGCGGCAGAGGAGAGGGCGGGGCGAGATACGGCTTGAAGCCGAGCGCCCGCACCTCGAGATTGGCATGCACGCCCGCTCCGTCAGCCGGGCGGAGATCGCTTCGTTGTATGCTGCGGGGTCGTTTGCTGCGACAAGTCCGCCGCCGTGAGGGCCGTAGACACGGCCGTTCGAGAAGTCGATGCCGTCCTCCTGCGCGCGCACCAGCGGGCGCGCGCCTCCATCACGCCGAGGCCGAAGCCCTGCACCTGCTCCGGCAGCAGGCCGCAGCCGTCAAATTCCCCGGCGGCGTTGCGGTTGCTTTCGCGGAAAACGGCGCAGGCCAGCGGGTCGACGGGATCGGAGATCTGGCAGAACAGACCGGTGAAGTGCGCTTCGCGCGCCATGGCTGCATAGCTGCGCAGCATGGCGCGGTTTTTTTCATATTGCGCCAGCCGCACGTCCGCCACGCCGGAGCCGACGGGCGGCACGCCGCGCGAGGCTGTGAACAGCAGCAGATCGCAGTCAAACAGCGTGTCCTCCGTGCAGACGGTGACGGGCGGCAGCGGGTGGTCCAGCGGAAGGACCTGATTCAGGCTCGTAGATGCGCGCGGCGCAGCTCGCCCAGCTCCCGGCCGAGCAGCTTCAGCGCCAGCAGCAGCGTGCCGCCCACATCGCCGCTTCCGACGAGCGTGACGCGCAGCGGCTGTGTGCGCTTCCGGTGCCAGCGCTCCAGAACGGAGAATGCGGCGGAAAACGCCGTGTTCACGCGTCGAAGCTCAGCACGAGCCTGCCGGGATACAGCGCGCACAGCGCGGCGCAGCCGGGGCCGGGCGGACTTACGGCGGCGCGCACCTGCGGCTCATCGTGGTGCGGCTTTTTGATGCACAGCAGCACGTCCTGAATGAGGACAATGGGCGCGCGCATGTCGACGACAGCAGTCCCCGGCATCCTCGACGGGGAGAAGCCGAGTTCCTCCAGCCATTCGCCCTCGCAGCGGGCCAGCGCAAACGTGTGGTCGGACGCCAGACTGCGGGCGAGCAGCTCATTAACAGCATGCGCCGCGTCTGCGCGTCGTCTGCCTCCACATGGTCGGAGCTTCAGCAGCTTGCCGGAGGTCAGGCGGCGGACGGCCGAGGCGGCCTCGACGGAGCCGAGCCCGCAAACAGGCTCGCCGGGCGCACGGTATGGCCGCAGCACCAGCCGACGGCCGCATGGCGCCTACGGCTGCGCAGCAGGATGGCCAGCGGCTCCGGCGCAGCTGCGCAGCCGCTCGAACAGGGCAGGTGGGAGGTCGTCCTCCGTCCCCGTCACGATGCGGGAATTCCAGTTTCTGCGCCTGCAGCACGTTCTTGTGCTGGCGGGGAACGGAGATAGAGATCGTATTCATAGATATAGGACTGGACGATCGGGTCGACGAGCATGGGAGATATCGACGTCCTGATCGATGGATTGCGGATGCGCGTGGAGCTGATGCCCTCGAGCTGGGGCGGAGCTCCAGAAACGTCACGCGACCCCTGCAGACGGGTGCGGATGTCCGTTTCGTCCGTCTCTCCGCGGCGGATGAGCAGGTGATCCAGCTCCTGTACACCGCCGGGGCGGAGCGAGCGGTAGGCCGAGGCTCCGCACACGACGTCACAGCCCGCCACGAGCGTTCAAGCACTCCGGCCGGGAAAGCAGGATCGCAGGCGCGCGATGTCCTCCGGCATGGCGATGTTGATGGGGATGGCGTTCGGGAAGACATAGGTGTCCCACTGGTCGGCCACGGACATATTGACGATCCGGCGGCGCAGCAGCCGCGCAAGTGTACGCTTGCTCCAGGAGAATTCGTCCACGGCGAGATAGACCTCATAGCCGAGCGCACGAATTTCCTGCACGATGCGCTTATGTCCGGCGGAAAACGGGTGCGGGCCGGCAGCGGCGCGGGAAAGCGCACGCCCTGCACGACCTCCGGAAAGAAGCGGTACCGGCAGCATGGCAGCCTGGTTGGGAAAGCTTGCCCGGTGCAGCC